>Ga0075447_10000291_pt1 | contig 25390 bp, 20 predicted proteins | sample CoawatmetaG10DNA_FD_72352 | JGI IMG/M metagenome (GOLD analysis project Ga0075447, IMG submission 72352) | Marine microbial communities from the West Antarctic Peninsula - Coastal water metaG104-DNA | ecosystem: Environmental > Aquatic > Marine > Coastal | place: Atlantic Ocean: West Antarctic...
GCATTGGCAACTTTAATTACAATCCTTGTTTTTAATACAGTGAAGTTGTGGTTTGTGCACCGGAAATTCGCTATTACCCCATTTACAGACAAGTCTTGGAAGATGGTATGTATTATTTTTGTGTTGTTTATTTCTTTTTATTTCTGGAATTTTTCTTTACCAGAGCTTATGATTTTTAACTTTAACAGCACACCAATCTTCAATATAATCTTGAAAAGTATCTTAATATCAGCAGTATACATCTTTTTGGTTTTAAAGCTAAAGATTTCAAATGAAATTGATCTGATACTCAAAAGATTTTATAAATAGCAGTCGATATAATCTGTAATCATATGAAGTAGCAATGCAATACAAAGTATTCTAGTCTTCTTAAAGAACATTCCGATTGCATAACAGCTGATCGCAGTATAAGAATGCAGTGGGTGATAATTGATGCTACATCTTGAGTTTTCAAAAATAGGGGTCGCTAATAAGTGATCTAAATCTACGAGCATCGAGCACAGAAAAATTAAGAATACCTGCTTCCATTTTCTTTTAAAAAACACCACAGAAATGAAGAGCGGAAGTACAAAGTGGCATCCGTAGTGGAGTATTAATTTGAGACTCACAAGAAACTAATGGTATTTGGACCTTCCATAAAAAGAAGGTCTAAAATTGATAAATCTGGAATAAATCCGTGTTTTTCGTCAAACATTTGAATGTATTGTTTGGAGGATTTTTCTGCAGGCTTTTTCGCTTCCACTAAATTTCTGTAATCTTTTTCTTTGGACACGGTCGTGTAGGAGCTTGTTTTTTTAAAGTCTGAATTTAGCTGCAAAGCGTCGGAAACAAACAGGAACGTATCGAAATTTACATCGTGTAGGTATTTGTATTTTTTATCAAATATAAAAGAAATGTCATCCATATAAAACTCAAAAAAGGGTGAATTTTGGTAGGCTATTTTCAAAGAATTAAAATGCTGCTTTTGCCAGTTGCCAATATTTTCTATTTGGGTGTCCTTCGTTTTTTTTCGAGCAGAAGAGACAGGGTGCTTTACTGGAATGTTTAGCAGTTGTTTTCCGTTCGTGTTATAAATATAACAGCGATTTCTATAGCTTTGTTTCTGATAGTTGTCATACACTTCAAATTGTATTTCCTTAGATTTTAAAATCGCAGAGAACTGAGAGATGGGGGAAAAATAGGTCGGTAGAAACAACGCCATTATTTACTTTTTAGCTTTTTTTTTCCTTCCGCTATAAAAACTATATCCAAAATACAAGGCAAGAAGGGCTAAAACATAATATCGATATGATACGGGAGCTCCTTCTCCGTGCACAGTGGTAAACATTCTGTCCCAACGAATCGATTTTAATTTCTCTCCGAAGGACGCAGCATTCGCATTCCAACTGAACCAAACCATTACGGGCTTTCCTAAAACATGGTCAAACGGAACATATCCCCAATAACGTGCATCTAAAGAGTTGTGTCTATTATCTCCCATTAGCCAATAATAATCTTGTTTAAAGGTGTAAGAGGTAGCTTCAATTCCATTAATAAAAATAGTACTGCCTACGACTGCCAGATCATTATTTTCATAATTTTGTATAATTTGCTTGTAGTAAGGTAGCGATGTAAGATCTAATTTTACAGTTACCCCAGCTTTTGGAATATAAATGGGACCAAAGTTGTCCTGGCTCCAATTGTTACTTTTTATGTGCGGAAAGATGGCGTTGTCTGCATTGAAATTTAACTTTCTTACAGAAACAGTTTCCTTATATTTTTTTAATTTAAGAACTTCTTGGGCTGTTAAGTTTATATTTATTTTATTGGGAACAGACTCCATCTTTAAGCGCCTTGCAAAGTCAGGGTTTATGCCACCAGCAACTTCGGTATATAAAGAATCGGCACTAATTTTTGATAAGTTCCCGTTCTTTTTTATCGCTTTTTGTACTTTGGCGTTGTTCCAGTATTCAGACAGTATTTTATAAACACCTATTCTTTCCTTTTCAATTAGAAATTGTGGAAAATTACTTCCATTAATGGTAGATTTTGCTTCATAAGTATAATAAAATTGGATTTTAGCTCTGCTTGGAAGTTCATTTTTCTTACCGTTTAGATACACATAACCGTCTCTTATTTCTAAAGAATCTCCTGCGATACCCACACTTCGTTTTACATAGTTCGTTTTTTTGTCAACAGGTTTGTAAGTGAATTTCCCAGAGTTGTCGCCCCACATGGTGGCAAGGGAATCGGCAGGCCAATTAAAACAGACAATATCATTGTTTTTTATTTTTTGTAATCCTGGCAATCTTGTATATGGTAATTGTGGTTTTTTTAAATAGGAAGGTAGTTTTGTTAAAGGAATGGAGTCATGAACCATGGGTAACGAAATTACGGAAGATGGAACTCTAGCACCGTAATGAAATTTACTAACAAAGAGGTAATCTCCTACCAACAAAGACTTTTCTAGTGAAGATGTAGGAATCGTAAATGGTTGCATAAAATAAGTGTGTACTAAAGTTGCCGCAATAATAGCGAATGTAATAGAGCTCACCCATTCTCCAAGTTCTGACCTTGGTTTTAAACTTCTCTCAGGATTGTAATTTGCATCCCCAGCGTAATTGACATAGAAAATATATAAGCCTAAGGTAACAAGCACTAAAAACGAATCTACCTTCTTAAAAAAACCAAAAGTTCTAATGGTTTCTATCCAAATTACGGGAAACATTAAAAGATTAACTACGGGAATAAAAAATAAGAGAATCCACCATTTTGGTCTTTTAATAATTTGTAACAAAACTAAACCGTTATAGATAGGTATTGCTGCTTCCCAAGCTTTCCTACCAGCTTTTACATATAGCTTCCAAGTTCCTAAAAAATGTAGGACTTGAATTAAAAGAAAAAAGAGCAACCATTCAGTAAAATTCATAATTATTATATTTTAAAATCCTGTAAAGCAGGAATTACATTTATTTTTAAATAAGGCGCAAAATAAAGAAAAAGTTACAGTTTTTAACTGATATTTAACACATCTTTCATACCAAATACCCCTGTTTTATTAATGAGCCATTCTGCAGCAACAACGGCACCTAATGCAAATCCTTTTCTACTATGTGCTGTATGTTTAATTTCTATTTGGTCTACTGCAGAGTCATACCAAACCGCATGGGTCCCAGGTACTTCGTCAATTCTTTTTGCTACAATAGGAATGTTTTCAAGGGATGCTTTTTCACCCAACGTCCAATTTTCTTTTTTGGAATTTGCGATGATCTCTTCTGCTAGCGTGATGGCTGTGCCACTTGGTGTGTCCAGTTTTTTAGTATGATGAATTTCTTCCATAGAAATATCATAATCGTTTAGATTACTCATCATTTTAGCAAGTTGTTTGTTCAATTCAAAAAAAATAGTAACCCCGAGACTAAAGTTTGATGCGTAAATAAATGCTCCTTTTTCCTGTTTACAAAGCGCTACTGCGTCAGGATACTGTGCCAACCAACCTGTAGTTCCTGAAACCACAGGGATTTTATGTTTCATGCAATTAGAGATATTATTAAAAGCAGCATCTGGCACACTAAAATCGATAGCAACATCCGCTAATGTGATATCGATAATATCATTTATTTCTTTTTTTATAACGATTTCATGGCCTCTAGAAATTGCTATTTTTTCAATTTCTTTTCCCATTCTTCCGTAACCTAATAGTGCGATTTTCATTTTTAAAAAGTATATTTTACAGTAAAACCAATTTTCGGCGCATCAAATATTACTGGATTTTGAATAAAAGTGGGTTGGAAGGACAAGTTATCATCCGTATTAAATTGCAATAAATGGGCGTTTACACTGGCTTCTACTATTTGTAAAACATAGAGGATCACTCCCCACATTAAAGATAGATCTCTGTTTTCTCTGAGTTGCTCTTGTGCTCTCTCAAGCGTTTCTATAGAAACACTAGCATTACCAAATTCATCTATAAATTCATCTGGAAAACCAGTTTTCCTTAACTTATAAGCAGTTCTAAAGCGTTTGTACTCATTATTGTTTTCTAAAAAAAAGTAGGTAGGTGTGGCCAGTGCTCCCCAAACAATGGGTGCTTTCCAATATCTTCGATTATAAATTTGTCCTAAGCCTGGGAATATAGCAGAATAAAAAGCTGCTTTAGCAGGTGCTAAAGGTTTATAAATGCCCTGTTGCAGCGATAATTTTTCTTTTACCTTTGTAGAGTCTTGCTGACTAAAAAGATTAAAAGTAAAAAATAAAATTAAAAAGGCTGCGATGCTATTTTTTGATAACACTTATTTTAATAAGTTTTTTATTCGATTAAAATCTTCTTCTGAATGAAAAGGAATGGATATTTTTCCTTTACCATTTGTATTTATTGTAATGGCTATTTTATGACCAACATATTCACTAATATCCGTGACACTGTTCCTTATAAAGGCAGGTATCTCTTTTTTATTTGATTTTGTAGGACTTCCACTCTTTAAGTTCTTCACGACTTCTTCCGTCTGTCTCACAGATAACTTCTCCCGTATTATTTTTTCATAAATTGCCAGTTGATCCAGTGAGTTTTCTACATTAATCATAGCGCGGCCGTGACCCATGGAGATAAAGCCATCTCTCATTCCGGTTTGTAAGATAGGGTCTAATTTTAGTAATCTCAAATAATTTGTGACGGTAGATCGTTTTTTACCAACTCTAATACTGAGTTCTTCTTGTGTCAATTGAATTTCATCAATTAAACGTTGGTAGGATAACGCAACTTCTATGGGGTCTAAATTTTTACGTTGTATGTTTTCAACCAATGCCATTTCCAGCATTTCTTGGTCATTTGCCAATCTAATATAAGCGGGTACCGTTGTATTTCCTATTAATTTTGAAGCTCTATATCGTCGTTCACCAGAAACCAATTGAAATTTATTTCCTTCTAATTTCCGAACGGTTATTGGCTGGATAACACCAAGCTCTTTAATGGAGCTTCCAAGTTCTTGAAGTGCCTCTTCATTAAAGTGTGTTCTCGGTTGAAATGGATTAACCTCGATTAAGTTCAATGCAATGTCAATGATGCTTCCAACGAGTTTGTCTGCGTTTTTATCGCTTGCTGAGTTGATATTCGGAGCATCTTGTAATAAAGCAGAGAGCCCTCTTCCTAAGGCTTGTTTTCTAGTTGCTTTCGCCATTTTTTGAATTCTTTTTTAATAATTCTTGGGCCAAATTTAAATAATTTATAGCGCCTTTACTAGTAGCGTCATAGGTAATTATACTTTCTCCGTAACTTGGTGCTTCTCCTAAACGAATATTTCTTCTAATAATTGTTTCAAAAACCATGGTAGAAAAATGTTTTCTAACTTCATCCACTACTTGGTTGGAAAGACGCAATCGGGAATCGAACATGGTAAGCAGCAATCCTTCTATTTCTAGAGTAGGGTTGTGAATGTTTTGAATACTTTTGATTGTATTTAGTAATTTACCCAATCCTTCTAATGCAAAATATTCACATTGAATGGGAATAATTACCGCATCTGCCGCCACTAGCGAGTTGAGCGTAATTAAACCTAAAGAAGGGGCACAGTCAATTAAAATATAATCATAATCATCTTTAACTTCCGCTAATGCTTTTTTTAGCATGTATTCGCGTTCTTGTTTGTCTACTAACTCAATTTCAATTGCAACTAAATCGATGTGCGCTGGAATGATATCAACATTTGGAGAAGCTGTTTTTACAATCGCTTTTTTAGCAGTGAGTGTATGCTCTAAAACGTGGTATGTTCCGCCTTCCACTGCATTTACATCAAGACCTAATCCAGAGGTAGCATTTGCTTGAGGATCTGCATCAATCAATAGTATTTTCTTTTCTAAAACACCTAAAGAGGCCGCTAAGCTTATACTTGTGGTTGTTTTACCTACTCCACCTTTTTGATTCGCTATCGCTATGATTTTGCCCATGAAATTCTATTAAATTATAAGTAGGGTAAATTTACATTTTTTATTTCTTTTAAAAATAAAATTTATGAACTATATAAAGAAGTGTTAACTAGTTGTATATGTGTTCGTTGGTTGTTTTTATTTGTTTTTATCCTTAGAAATAAGTTGCAATAAATTAAACATGTTCTCCGGTTTTAAACATTTTTTATTTACTGGGAATGTTCTTTAGAATTTCAATTAAAAACTTCCAAAATTTTTGGGTAGATGAGATACTCGCGCGTTCGTCAGGGGAATGTGCTCCTCTTATAGTGGGGCCAAACGAGACCATATCCATTTCAGGGTAATTTTGTCCTAAAAGACCACATTCTAAGCCTGCATGACATGCAGCTACCAAAGCTTTTTCTCCATGTAAACGGTCATAAAGATTGGCAACAATATCTAAAATTTCTGAAGTTACATTGGGCTGCCAACCGGGATAATCTGCAGAAAGCTTTACATCAAAACTAGAGAGTTCAAAAGCGGATTTTAGTGAATTAGCTAAGTCCATTTTATTTGTTTCTGATGAGGATCTTGTCAAACACCCAATTTCAATTTTACCGTTTTTCACAATAACCCGTGCGATATTATTAGAGGTTTCAACAAGATCTGCAATATCTGGAGTCATTCTGTAAACGCCATTTAAAGCAGCATATATTGATTTTGTTAGTCCTTCTTGAACTCCTATTTCCATTACTTTTTCCGGAAGGATAGTTTTTTCAATAGCGATTACCAAGTTGGTTTCTATGCTTGCAAATTCTTCTTTTATACTGTCAATAAGTAAACCTGTCTCCAACAAAAAAGCTTCTGTAGCGACACTGTCTATAGAAATAATAGCAACGCTTTCTCTTGGAATTGCATTCCGCAAACTACCACCATTAATTTCAGATATTCGCAAGCCAAAGTTTGTAAAACCGTCAAATAAGAGTCGGTTCATTATTTTATTAGCATTTCCTAGTCCCTTGATAATATCCATCCCAGAATGCCCTCCATTCAACCCTTTTACAGAGATGGTAAATCCTGTAGTATTATCAGCACTTTGGTCTTCAAGATATGTTCTGCTTGCAGTTAGGTCTATTCCTCCTGCGCAACCCATTCCAATTTCATCATCTTCTTCAGTATCTAGGTTTAAAAGAATTTCACCTTTTAAGATGCCACTTTCTAATCCCATAGCTCCAGTCATTCCTGTTTCTTCATCGATGGTGAAAAGTGCTTCTAAGCTAGGATGTTCGATGGCCGTAGAGGCTAAAACCGCCATAATTGAGGCAACACCCAAGCCATTATCTGCCCCAAGCGTAGTACCGTCTGCCGTTACCCAATCTCCTTCAACTAGCATCTTAATACCTTCTGTATCAAAATCGAAAATAGTATCTGCATTTTTTTGATGCACCATATCTAAATGGCTTTGCATTACTACGGTTTTTCTGTTTTCTAAACCTTTTGTAGCTGGTTTTTTAATAATAACATTACCCACATGATCAACAAAGGTTTCTAAATTTAAGTTTTCACCAAAATTGACCATAAATTGAATAACGCGTTCTTCTTTTTTTGAAGGACGGGGAACAGCATTTAAATCTGCAAACATATTCCAGACTTCTTTTGGCGCTAAATTTCTTACTGCTAAACTCATTTTATTATGTTTTATTTTCACTTCAAAAATACAGTTTTCTATCCGTTTTGGAAAGCGTATTCAGTAGTTTTAAAAGTTTTGTTATTAAATAAAAGTCACTAAAATTGGGATATTATATCCTTGTGACATTGGGGTTATAAAGGAATGCTTAGTTAATTTCAAGAATACTTTCAGTCATTTCTTTCCGCACTTTTGGCAAATCTTTCATATAATCATCCGTGGCTCTAAAACCAACAGGTAATACTAGCACAGCGGTAAGGTTGTGTGCTTTTAAATCTAAAGTATCATTATATTTTTCCGGAGAAAAACCTTCCATAGGACAGGAGTCAATTTTTTGAGAAGCACAAACAGTTAAAAGGTTTCCAAGTGCGATATACGCTTGGTTTTTATTGGTATTAAAAAGTTCTTCTTGCGTCTTTTTTTCGATTTCTGCAGTTAAAAACTTTTTAAATGGATTGATGATTTCGTCAGGAGTATTTCTTATTTTTTGAACTAACTGGAAGTAATTTTCCACTTCTTTGCTCGTGTAGTGGTCTTGTATACAAATTACAAACAGGTGAGATGCCTGCACAATTTGTTGTTGATTCCAAGAAAATGGTAATAATTTTTCTTGCATTTTTTTGTTCCTAATGATGATCAGTTTTAGCGGTTGCAATCCATACGATGTAGCAGTGAGGTTAAAAGCTTCTTTTAATATTTGAAGCTGCGCCGCTGAAAGCGTTTTATTTGTGTCGAATTTTTTAACAGCATAGCGCCATTTTAAATTTTCTATAATATTCATCTTATAAGTTTTGAGCTGCAAAAATAGTGGATTAATCTTGCTTTTGGTGGGGTTGTTAATTATATATTTTGATAGGGGTATCAATTTTTTTGTACCTTGATACTAAAAGTATGAATGAAGACTTTCTCCACTACGTTTGGAAATACAAAGTATTTTCAAAGATTCATTTTAAAACAACCAATCAGGATGATTTGGTAATTATAAAGTCAGGTTTACATAATGCAAATGCAGGTCCAGATTTTTTAAATGCGCATTTGAAAATTGGAAATCAAATCTGGATAGGAAATGTTGAAATCCACTTAAAATCTTCGGACTGGTATGCACACCACCATGAGGTAGATAAGAACTATGATGCGGTTCTCTTGCACGTTGTTTGGGAGGATGATGTTACAATATATATGAAAAATAACAAGCCACTGCCAACAATGGTTCTAAAGGAGTTTGTTAGTGCGCGTGTTTTAGCGAATTATCAAAGGCTATTTTTTAAGTCAGAAAGTTGGATTCCTTGTCAATACTCTATCAATACTGTAGACGAGTTTACACTTTCAAATTGGAAAGAACGCTTGTATTTTGAGCGCTTAGAAAATAAATGTAAAGTAATAGAAAGGGTATTAAAACAAGAGAATAATAATTTTGAAGCTGTTTTATTTCAGCTGTTGGTGAAAAATTTTGGACTTAAAGTAAATGGGGATTCGTTTTTGGTCCTGTCGCAGTCTGTGAACTATGCTGTATTTAAAAGCGTGCGGTCTAACGAAAATAATTTAGCAGCATTGCTCTTTGGTCAAGCCGGGTTTTTAGAGGAGGACCTAGAAGAAGTCTACTACCAAAAGCTACAAAAGGAATATATGTATTTGAAACACAAATACAACTTACAGCCGATAGCAAATAACCAGTTCTCTTTTTTTAGAATGCGTCCCAATAATTTTCCCACAATTAGACTGGCACAATTGGTTTCTTTGTTTCACAAATATCAAAGTTTGTTTTCTCAACTAATGGCGTTAAAAACATTAAAAGAGTTTTATGATTTTTTTTCTTTAGAAACGCATGTCTTTTGGAAAACACATTATAGTTTTACGTCAATCTCTAAGCCTGCATTTAAAAAGATTACAAATTCATTTGTAGATTTGTTAATTATTAATACGATTATACCTTTAAAATTTTTGTATCAGAAAGCAAATGGAAAAACAGGAGAAAGCTCTTTTTTAACGATCTTAAAAAAGATAAAGCCAGAGAAAAATAAGATCATCTCTAAGTTTTCTGAATTAAAGATCGACGCTATTAATGCCCTTGAAACCCAATCTTTATTAGAGCTTAAAACAAACTATTGCGCACCAAAACGTTGTTTAGAATGCGCAATTGGAAAGGTTCTTTTGAATAAAAGTTAAAAAGGTTAATACAAGCTTTTGAAGAGTGCGGGGTTTGATTCGTGCATAATCTCATACACTTTTTCAAAAATATCTTCAGCAGAGGGCTTTGAAAAATAATCTCCATCTGTTCCGTAAGCCGTACGGTGGGCTTTCGCAGTTAAGGTTGCTGGTTTGCTATCTAAATACTTGTAACCATCTTGTTTTTCTAATATTTCTTGCAAAATATAAGCAGAAGCTCCGCCGGGAACATCTTCATCGATTACCAAAAGCTTGTTCGTTTTTAGTAGGCTTTTTACACAATCGCTATTCAGATCAAAAGGCAATAAACTTTGAGCGTCTATTATTTCTATACTGATACCAATTTGCTGCAGTTCTTTTGCGGTCTCTTCAACAATTCTTAAAGTAGATCCATAGGAAACGATGGTGATATCTGTACCCTCTCTAACGGTTTCTACAAGCCCAATTGGTGTTTTAAATTCGCCCAGGTTTGTTGGAAGTTCTTCTTTTAAACGATATCCATTTAGGCATTCGATAACCAAAGCAGGTTCATCTCCCTCTAGTAAGGTGTTGTAAAATCCTGCAGCTTTGTTCATGTTTCTTGGCACCAAAACATGCATTCCACGAATATTATTTATAATACCTCCCATTGGAGACCCAGCATGCCAGATGCCTTCTAATCGATGTCCACGGGTTCTAATAATTAATGGAGCTTTTTGTTTACCAAAACTTCTGTAGTGAAGTGTTGCTAAATCATCACTCATAATTTGAAGCGCATATAATAAATAATCTAAATATTGAATTTCGGCAATAGGCCTCAAACCTCGCATTGCAAGTCCAATTCCTTGTCCAATAATGGTAGCTTCGCGAATACCAGTGTCCGCAACTCTTATGTCTCCGTACTTTTCTTGAAGTCCTTCTAAACCTTGGTTTACATCTCCAATAAAGCCTGCGTCTTCTCCAAAAATAATCACTTCTGGATGTTTTTTTAGTAGGGCATCAAAATTATCTCTCATGATAATCCTTGCATCTACTACATTTTTACTTGGAGCATAAATTGGTTTTTTTTCAAGAACCTTGACAGCGCTATAGTCACTTTCACTTAGGAGGTAAGAAGAGTATTTAGAGGCGGCATCTTTGATAATTTCCTTTATATAATTTTGTAGTTCTTTTTTTTCTGGAAACTCCTCCTCTTTTAAGTAGCGGAGGGTTTTTCTCGCTGCAATCAAAATATCTTTACTAATAGGATCAATTGTTTTTTCTAAATCCGTTTTATACTTGGTAATAAAGACGCCATTTTTACTTTTGTTTGCAATTCTGCTTAGCAATTTAGAAGCTACTTGTACCTCTGCAACAAACTCATTGTTGTAGGCATTCCAAGCATTTCTTTTTGCAGTAAGGACTGTTTTTTTAGCTTCCTTTTCAAGAAGGATTATTTCTTCTTCAGAATCTACAAAACGTAAAATCTCTCCAGCGTCCGTTGTCAGTTCAAAATCTATAATCCATTTTCGCATTTTTTCGATGCAATCAAATTCTTTTTCCCACTGAAGTCTCTCTTTTCCTTTATATCTCTCATGAGAACCTGAGGTCGAGTGACCTTGAGGTTGCGTTAACTCATTTACATGAATTAAAACGGGGACATGCTCTTCTCTAGCAATTTTTCCAGCTTTGTTGTATACATCCACTAATTGAACGTAATCCCAACCATTTACTACAAATATTTCGTATCCATTGGTATCATTCTCTCTCTGAAACCCTTTTAGTATTTCAGAGATACTCTCTTTGGTAGTTTGATGTTTTGCATGCACTGAGATTCCATATTCGTCATCCCAAACACTCATCACCATTGGTACTTGTAATACACCGGCAGCATTTATAGTTTCAAAAAATAACCCCTCGCTCGTACTTGCATTTCCAATAGTTCCCCAAGCAACTTCATTCCCTTTTTTGGAGAAGTTCGTTTTATGCTGAACTGATTTTTCATTTCTATAAATTTTAGAAGCCTGCGCCAAGCCTAATAAACGAGGCATTTGTCCAGCAGTAGGAGAGATGTCTGCACTCGAGTTATATTGCTCGGTAAGATTTTTCCAACTACCATCTTCGTGTAAACTGTGGGTTGCAAAATGCCCCCCCATCTGTCTGCCTGCAGACATGGGTTCGATTTCTATATTTGTGTGGGCATATAAACCTGAGAAAAATTGCTGGGCAGTAAGTTCTCCAATAGCCATCATAAAGGTTTGGTCACGATAGTATCCCGACCTAAAATCACCTTTTTTAAAGGCTTTTGCCAACGCTAATTGTGGTACTTCTTTTCCATCACCGAAAATGCCGAATTTAGCCTTTCCTGTTAAAACTTCTCTCCTTCCAAGTAAACTACATTCTCTACTGATTTTAGCAATTTTATAGTCACTAAGGACTTCTGCTTTAAAATCTTTGAATGAAAGTTCTTTTTTATCTTGAATCAGCGTTTTTTGTGACATTTTTTATTGATTTTTACCCAAACAAAGATAGTTTTTTTTAGTTGATATTTAAGTATTTAAATATTTATTAAATATTTCGTAATTTTAGCAGCTTAATTAAGTTTATTATTGAGGATAATGTAATAAAATAGTGAAGTTACTTTTTAGTGTTTAATTTTTTACAAAAAACCTCTTCTGAAAAAATTATAGACCCTGTTTAGTTCTCCTGTAAATGTAAACCTTATGTTTTTGGAATATGCCTCTTGTGTCACTTCCCAGCCATTATTAGAGTAGAGTGGCAAGTATATTTCAAATATATTGTGAACAAAATTAAAACGAATACCATTTTCATAACCAAAGAAAAGAGGTTTCGCTTTGTTTTTTAAGAAGGCAACATCATTATAATATTCAATCCAGCGCCACAGACCAATACTAGAGTTTAAAGACAACATATATTGGTTGGCAAACCGTGTTGGTAACACAGATTTAAATCCACCTTCATTAATTATATATTGCTGACTAAAAAGCCCTGAATCTTCTGATCGACCATAATAGTTCAATTCAAAAAGATAATCGTTTGCTCTGTCCAGTCCAAAGCTAAAATAATCTCCTTTAGATTGATTGTGAAGAAATGCACCTGCAAAAACGCGAAAATCTATTTGAGTATCCGAAGTAGTAAGTTTTCTAAAGCGGAAATCTGTCGATATTTTAGAGAAGTTTTTAGCAAACTCTGTCTTAATATTAAAGCGTGTTTCTGAAATAATGTCAGGATTTATATAATTGTAACTCAGGCTAAAAACACGGTAGCTATCCTGTTCCGTTTTTATTGCCGTTGGTAAAATTTCTTTTTGTATCAGCACGGTCTTCGCTGTAATAAACTCTGCAGTGGCATCCCTTAAAGATTTTCTTTTGAATTGAACGTTTACATAGGGTATTAGAGCGCTATATGACAAGTCTGGTTTATATTGTAGTGTGGTGCCAACAATGCCATAAGAAATTTTATAGAGGGACGTTTTTTCAAAATATTGATTGTAAACAACAGTAAATGAACCGTTTAACTTTTTACTTTTAGTAGCGTAACCTGGGGATGTTTTAAACTCTAAATTCCTTTTTATCAACGGCTTGTTGTGCAGTTTTACACCAAGTATTAGACCGTCATAATAGTTGTAAGCAATTGTTGGTTGGTAAAAGAGTTGATTGTATTTAGGAGCCTTTACGTCTTTGATTAAAGTAAGCTTCAACGGTTTGTTAAAGAATTTTTTATCTGTACGGTAATAATTATCTAATGTATTGTACTCGGGATATATATTCTCATAATTTAAAACTAATTGATCAAACCGTCCTTTTGGAACTGATATTGTAAGTGTATCTTTAATATTTGCATACCATTTTTTAAACTTAATAGTGTCATTTTGTATTCCGTAAAATGCGATCGGAGTAGTAATATTTCGTTTGTTTTTTAAGGTGACTTTTAAACTGTCTTGCGTCTCTTCAACCTTTTTAATGGTGTAATCTATTTTTTTATTTGTTTTGATGAAATCATTAAAAAACCATTGAACATCTTTAGTGGTGTGCTTTGCTAAAACGTTTTTAAAGTCCGCACTTTTAGTAATGAAAAGTCTGTTCTTTTGATAGAATTCTTTAATACTTTTATTTAAAACGCTTGCTCCTAAATAACCCTTTAAATAGCTGAAGCCAAGACCTGCTTTGTATTTGCTTACAATTTTTCTATTGAAATTAGAAAGCGCGTCTGCTGGGGTGTTTAAAGGTTGATCTAGAAATTTTCGGGCTGTAAATTGATAGACGAAAGGGTATTTTTGATTGAACTGTAATTTTGAAATATTGTATTTTTTAAGAAACCAAGTATCCGCAGCTTTTCCTATCAGTTTAATTTTTGGATAATATTTATGTACGTATTCGATCATCAAATAACTATGTAAACCGTCAAGCAACCAATAGTCATTCCTTTGATTTACAAATAATGTTTGCTGCAAATACTTTTTAGAAAGCACCTTAAATAATTGTAAATCATATTTGAAAAGATGTGGGAAAGGACTAAAGAAATCAGGTATTTGACTCAGGCCATACACAGGATTTTTTTTCTGCATGGCTTTGTCAATAAGAATTTTATCTGCAGATAAAGGCCCTAAATATTGTTTTAGGAAGTCAAGTTCTCTATTTAAAATGGTTTTTATTACAGTACTATCTAATTCCTCATCTACAATATTTGTTTGTATTTGATGCGGTGCAGTATTAAATTGTTTAAAAGTATTTTCTCTCTCTATATTTAAAGTGATATCCTTTTTGTTTTTGCCAAATAACTGATACCAATTATGGGTTTCATTGCTTTGTTTCGTTTGTTTTAAATTACTACTTAAAGAAAAAACTTTCGGGGTTTTGAGTTCAATATCAAAAGTGGCATAATCCTCAAATAAATCATCTAAATTTAAATTACTCATAAATTGCCAACCGTCGTTATAAATTACGGGTGTGATATACCAATACCTTAAGCGATATCCATTTTCATGGGCACCGTAGCTTGTGAATTTGGCACTTGGCATTTGCACTAGGTAGCTAAGATCTATCTTTGTGCTCTCTTGAGGTTTTAAGGGTTGCAATAAAAAAACCTCAAGGATGTCTGCTTTATCTTCATAGGCTTGATGCTTAACATTCTGATAAGCTATTGAAATATTTTTAATAGAGGTAAAGCCAAGATCTTCTTTTTTTGCAAAGTATAAATCTTTTCTAAAATCTTTAATAAACCGCTTCGAGAGTGGGGTTTTTCTATTTTTAAAACTATTTGGCCAATTATGAAGTAATATTTGAGACAAAGTATCATTTGTGTTATTAAAATACACAATTTCCTGTTCAATTAGGAGCTGCTTCTTTTCAGAGTTTAAGCTCGCTTTTATATGCATGGTATTTTGCTGTGCAAAAGCGAAACTACTACACAGCATTGCCATAAAAAAGAGGTAAAAGCGCGCTCCCAATGAAGTTTTAAGGTTTTAAATGATTTATAGAATTTGAATTTTCAAATATAGAAAAAACCTTTCTATTTATTAGTTGTGCGTTTATCCTTGCCAAACAAATTAGCACACACTGCTTAAGGTTTTATAAAAAAAATTAAAAGTTGGGTTTGAACTTATATTTTGCATAAAATTTATTGATATGGGCGATCGCTTCATCGGCAGTATCTACAACTCTAAATAAATTTAAATCTTTCTCGCTAATATTGCCTTCTTCTATTAGTGTATCTTTTATCCAAACTAAAAGACCACTCCAAAATTTTGTACCTACCAAAACAATAGGGAAACGGCCAATTTTTTTAGTTTGTATTAAGGTAATGGCTTCAAAGAGTTCATCCATAGTACCAAAACCACCTGGCATCACAATAAATCCTTGTGAATACTTTACAAACATTACTTTTCGGACAAAAAAGTAATCAAATTCTAAATTTTTATCTTTATCAATCCACGGATTGTCGTGCTGCTCAAAAGGTAACTCTATGTTCAAACCCACAGAAGTCCCTTTCCCTCTATGTGCTCCTTTGTTACCAGCTTCCATAATTCCGGGTCCTCCTCCGGTAATTACACCATACCCGTTTTGTGTAAGTTTAAAGGCAACTTCTTCCGCTAAACCATAATAAGGGTCAGTAGTTTTTGTTCTTGCAGACCCAAAAATAGATACGCAAGGTCCAATTTTACTTAACTTTTCATACCCATCTACAAATTCGGCCATAATTTTAAAGATGGCCCAAGAGTCATTTGTTTTTATTTCGTTCCAGGTTTTTTGTTGGAGTTTTTCTTTTATTTTTCTGTCGTCATTATGCATGGTAAATATGTTTTAAGCTATTTGTTTTTATTTAAGGCAGCCTGCTAAATTAGTTCTTTTTTAAGAAAATCTTAAAAAGAATCGATGTGTTTTCTATGAACAGAAGGATTCTAGTTTGAGATCGATTGGATATATATACTAAAACATTTAAAATAAGAGGGTTACATCGCTTACAGTAATTTCTTTAAAAATTTAGCAGTGTAACTAGTTTTGTGTTTTGCAACTTCTTCTGGAGTTCCTGTAACTAGAATTTTACCTCCTTTTTTTCCACCTTCCATACCAACATCGATCACGTAGTCTGCTAATTTTACAACGTCTAAGTTGTGCTCTATGATGAGTACAGTATTGCCCTTGTCTGCAAGTGTATTTAAAACATCCATAAGCACCCTAATATCTTCGAAATGAAGTCCTGTTGTGGGCTCATCAAGAATATAAAAGGTATTCCCAGTATCTCTTTTAGAGAGTTCTGCTGCTAGTTTTATTCTTTGTGCTTCACCACCAGAAAGTGTTGTTGATTGCTGTCCAAGAGTGATATATCCCAAGCCAACATCTTTAATAGTTTTTACTTTTCGGTGTATTTTAGGGATTTTAATGAAGAAGTCGGTTGCATCTTCTATGGTCATATCTAGAATATCAGAAATGGATTTTCCTTTGTACCGAATTTCTAAAGTTTCTCGATTAAAGCGTTTTCCTTGACACGTTTCACATTCTACTTGAACATCAGGTAGAAAGTTCATTTCTATAACACGAACACCGCCACCCTGACAAGTTTCACAGCGTCCACCTTTTACATTAAAAGAAAAACGACCCGGTTTATAGCCTCGAATGGAGGCTTCTACTGTCTTTGCAAACAGACTTCTTATTTCATCAAAAGTTTTGGTATAGGTTGCCGGATTTGATCGTGGAGTTCGGCCAATAGGAGATTGATCGATATCAATAACCTTGTCTACGTGTTCTAAACCTTCGATTTTCTTGTAAGGCATTGGTTTTTTAACTCCCCTGTATATATGTGCGTTTAAAATCGGATATAAAGTCTCGTTGATTAATGTTGATTTTCCACTTCCAGATACACCAGTAACACAGATCATTTTTCCCAGAGGAAAAGTTACAGAAACATTTTTTAAATTGTTTCCAGAAGCTCCTTTAAGGGTAATTGTCTTTCCATTTCCTACACGTCGTTTTTTTGGTATTTCAATTTTTTTTCTTCCCGTAATATAATCTGCAGTTAATGTTCGCTGTTTTTTAAGCTCAGCAAAGGTACCGGCAGAAACGATTTCTCCACCATGTTTTCCCGCACCCGGCCCGATGTCAAAAACAAAGTCTGCTTTTTCAATCATATCTTGGTCGTGCTCCACTACAATAATAGAGTTTCCAAGGTCTCTAAGTTTAACCAAAGAGTCTATTAATTTTTCGTTATCTCTTTGGTGCAAGCCGATACTCGGTTCATCTAAAATATACAAGACACCCACCAGTTGTGAGCCTATTTGTGTCGCCAAACGGATGCGCTGTGCTTCTCCTCCTGAAAGAGATTTAGAGGTTCTATCTAAGGTGAGGTAATCTAAGCCAACATCTTTTAAAAATTGAATTCTAGTTCGAATCTCTTTTAAAATTTCTGCAGCAATGATCAATTGTTTTTTTGACAATTTTTTTTCAATATTTTCAAACCAACTTGCGAGCTCCGTGACGTCCATTTGAACTAAATCACTGATGTTTTTATCTGTTATTTTGAAATGAAGTGCCTCTTTCTTTAACCTTTTTCCTTCACAGGAAGAACAGGTAACTTCATCCATGAAGCCCTTTGCCCAGCGTTTTATCGAAGTGCTTTCTGCATTGTTATATTGATTGTCTATAAAGGCAACAATTCCCTCAAAATCTATTTTATAATTTCTGCGAACTCCTACAGATTTAGATTCAATCTCAAAAGATTCATTACCACCATTTAAAATGATGTCCAAAGCCTCTTTAGGAATGTCTTTAATAGCGTCCGATAATTTGAAGCGGTAGCGTTCAGAAATATGTTCAATTTGTTTAAATATCCAGCTATTCTTTTGCTCTCCTAATGGAACAATCCCGCCATTTTTAACAGAAACAAGATTGTTTGGGATTACTTTTTTTAAATTAATTTCATTGGTAATTCCTAAGCCATTACACGCACTACATGCACCTTTTGGAGAGTTAAAGGAAAACGTATTGGGCTCTGGGTTTGGATATGCAATGCCAGTAGTTGGGCACATAAGTTCTCTACTAAAATACCTTGGATTGTTGTCATCAACATCAATGACCATCATAATGTTATTACCAGAATACAAAGCTGTTTTTATCGTCTCTTCTAAACGTTTTTCTACAGATTTATTGATAGCTAAGCGGTCTATGACTACTTCAATATCATGCATTTTATACCGGTCTAACTTCATGCCTTTTTCAATCTCCTGAATCTTTCCATCCACACGAACTCTTAAAAACCCCTGTTTTGATATTTGTTCAAAAAGCTCTCTATAGTGTCCTTTTCTAGATTTAATCAAAGGTGCTAAGACTGCTATTTTTTTATCGTTAAAATCTTTTAAAATTAGATCTTTAATTTGGTCATCAGAATAACTTACCATTTTCTGATCTGTATTGTAGGAATAAGCATCTGCTGCTCTTGCAAAAAGTAATCGCAAGAAATCATAAATTTCTGTGATGGTTCCTACGGTAGAACGAGGACTTTTATTTGTGGTTTTTTGTTCAATAGAGATTACTGGAGAAAGGCCGTCAATCTTATCAACATCGGGTCTTTCTAAGCCACCTAAGAATTGACGGGCATAGGCTGAAAAGGTCTCTATATAGCGCCTTTGTCCTTCCGCATAAATGGTGTCAAAGGCCAAAGAAGATTTACCGCTTCCACTTAAACCAGTTATTACAACTAGTTTTTCACGAGGGATTTTCACGTCAATATTTTTTAAATTATGAACTCTTGCACCGTAAACTTCTAGATATTCTTGGTCTTTCAAACTTGCTTATTTTTTAGAAAAAAACAAAGTTAATCAATACTATTTTAATGTAACAAGGTTTCTGACAACCTTTGTTATTGTTTTGTGAGCACTTTTTTTTTAAAACGAAGTTATAATTTCATAAAAAAAATACGATAAAATAGTATCTTGCAGTATATTTTATGTGTAATGATTGATAGAATGCGTCATTTTTTCGAAAGAAACGGTTTTGGAGTGTTCTCAAGACTAGCAGACAGGCTAGGGATGAGGGCTGTAAATGTGCGTTTGTTTTTTATATATGTTACGTTTTTTACCGTTGGTTTATCATTTGGTTTGTATTTAACCATGGCGTTTGTATTAAAGTTAAAAGATATGATATACACTAAAAGAAGTTCCGTTTTTGATTTATAGAATATGATACTCATTAAATCCAAAATAGATAAAATTGCATTGTTAGTGATTTTGATCATCGCGATTGGAATCCTAGGTTATATGGGGCTTTCAGGATATAATTTTGTGGATGCTTTATATATGACCGTAATTACGGTAACCACCGTTGGTTTTGGTGAGTTGCAACCTTTTTCCCCAGAAGAGAAAATTTTTACAATATTTTTAATTTTAACAAGTATCATTATTTTTGGATATGCAGTTTCGGCATTTTCGGAATATTTGGTAAGTGGTAAATTATTTGAACATTTTAAACACAGAAGAGTGGAAAAGCAAATAGGACATTTAAAGGGTCATACTATTGTTTGTGGTTATGGCAGGAACGGAAAACAAGCAATTTTAAAACTCAGCAACTACAATCGAAAGTTTGTTGTGGTCGAAAGAAGTAAAGAAAAGATAGAGGCCTTAGATGTAGCAGGGATTTTAAATATAGAAGGAGATGCCACTTTAGACGAAACTTTGCAGAGAGCTGGGATAGAAAATGCCGCTTTTTTAATAACGGCATTGCCGTCAGATGCAGACAACCTTTTTGTGGTGTTAACGGCAAGTCAATTGAATAAAAAATGTATTATTATTAGTAGAGCCTCTAACGAGTCTTCGTATAAAAAACTGAAATTTGCAGGTGCAAACAACGTCATAATGCCAGATAAGTTGGGCGGAGATCACATGGCTTCATTGGTCACAACACCAGATGTTATTGAATTTGTAGATCGTCTAACAATCGAAGGAGAAACAACTGCGAATTTAGAGGAGGTAGCAGTAAATGATTTGCCAGAAAAATACCTGAATAAAACAATTTTGGATTTAGATATTCGAAGGAAAACAGGGTGTACGGTTATTGGTTTTAAAAATCCGGATAAAAACTACATCATAAATCCAGAAGCAGATATTAAGCTAGTTGCAGATTCTCATTTAATTATTTTAGGAAGACCTGAGCAGATTATAAAATTAAGAAAGGTGTTTTAAAAGTACTGGAGTTCATCTGAAGCAGTAGTTTTCTGTGAGATGTAGTAAACGCGTAATCTTTTTTTATCAGGAGCAAGAACAAACAGATACATGAAGAAAGTAATTATCACAGGAAGTAACGGTTTATTAGGGCAGTCTTTATTAAAACTTTTATTAAAAGAGCGAACAAAATACGAGGTTTTTGGTTTTTCTAGGGGGGCAAATAGGAGCGATAGAGAAGACTTCACCTATTGTGACATGGATATTACAAAGGAAGTCTTATTGAAGGATGAAATTGATAAAATTCAACCAGACTTTATACTTAATACGGCAGCAATGACTCAAGTTGATGCCTGTGAGACTCAAAAAGAGGCCTGTTACCTTCTCAATGTAACTGTTGTAAAATGGTTGACTGAAATTTGTGAACTGCGCAATATTCACTTAGTGCAGATTTCCACAGATTTTATTTTTGATGGAAGAAAGGGGTATTATAAAGAAACAGATACGCCCAATCCTTTAAGTTATTATGGACGCAGTAAGTTGAACTCTGAAGCGGTTATCAAGGCATCTGCGGTACAAAGTACAATTCTTAGAACGAGCTTAGTATATGGTAAAGTTCCGCACATGAATCGCAGTAACATTGTGCTGTGGGTGAAAAAAATGTTAGAAGAGAAGAATGAAGTTACAATTGTATCCGATCAATATAGGGCTCCCACATATGCAGTAGAATTGGCGCTCGCCTGCAAGATCTCAATCGACAGAAAGATCACCGGCGTTTTTAATATTTGTTCAAATAAAATATTGAGTATTTATGAAATCGCGCAGCAAGTTGCGCAGGTTTTTGAATTAGATGAAAATATGATAAAACCAATATCAACAGCAGTATTAAACCAAACAGCATCCCGACCTGCTAAAACGGGTTTCGATTTGACAAAAACGAATAATGAATTACGGTTTTATCCCAAATCATTTAAAGAAGATTTATTAAAATTTAAAGAAACATTTTAAGAAAATTATATTTAACACCCAAAACTTGTTGCAAGAGCATTTTTTTTATGATATTGCAGACCACTAATTAAAAATAAATTAAAATAAATTATGAATAAAAAATTTCTTTCATTGCTTTTGTTAGCGGTCCCAATGTTATCTTTTGCACAAGAATTAACAATGGATGAAAAAATCGAAGCAAAATTCAAGCCTTTTGCTGATGCAGTTAGTTCCGTAGTTTTTTATCCAATCTCAATTGTGGGGATAGATGTTCCAATTGTAGTGATTATTTTATTATTGGGTGCTTTGTTTTTTACATTGTATTTTAAGTTTGCAAATATAAGATTGTTAGGAGTCGCTATTAGAGCAACTAACGGAAAGTACGACGATATCGATCACAATTCAAAGGATGATATTTCTGAAGAGGATGTTGCAGGAAGTGATGGTGATGAAGTTATTCAAATAAAAGGAGTTGTTGGAGAGGTTACACACTTTCAAGCGTTAACAGCTGCTTTATCAGCAACCGTAGGTTTAGGGAATATTGCGGGAGTTGCAGTTGCCATTGCAATTGGAGGTCCAGGAGCAACAGTATGGATGATCTTAGCTGGTTTCTTAGGAATGTCTACGAAGTTAGTAGAAGCTACTTTAGGTGTGAAGTATAGAGAGGTAGGCCCTGATGGAAAGATCTATGGAGGTCCAATGTATTACCTGAAAAAAGGATTGAAAGAGAAGAATTTAGGAGGCTTAGGAAAAGTATTGGCAGGCTTATATGCTGTCTTTGTAATTGGTGGCTCTTTTGGAGGTGGAAATATGTTTCAATCCAATCAGGCAGCAGCACAATTTAAACAACTTTTTAATCTTGAGTCTGGATTTGTCTTTGGAATTATAATGGCAATACTAGTAGGTGTTGTAATTATTGGAGGTATTAAAAGAATAGGAAGAGTAACTGAGAAGATCGTACCCTTTATGGCTATTATGTTCGTGGGAGCTTCTTTAATTATATTGGTAATGAATCTGAATATAATTCCGGATGCAATGGTTCAAATTTGGAACGGTGCATTCAAACAAACTTCAGTAGTTGGTGGATTGATAGGTGTAATGATTGTTGGTTTTCAAAGAGCAGCTTTTTCAAATGAAGCAGGAGTTGGATCGGCATCTATTGCGCATGCAGCAGTGAAAACTAAATTTCCTGCGAGTGAAGGAATTGTGGCTTCAATCGGACCTTTTGTAGATACCGTAATTATTTGTACAATGACTGCTTTGGTAATTGTAGTAACAAACTTGAAGAGTAATTTGTTTACCTATGGGAACTTAGATGCAAAGAGTAATGTGCTCTTAAATGCAACAAATCAACCTATAAATGGTGTTGACTTGACGTCTGTTGCTTTTGATTCTGCAATCCCTAATTTCTCAATTTTATTAACCATAGCGGTAATTTTATTCGCATTTTCAACCATGCTTTCTTGGTCTTATTATGGGATTCAAGGGTGGACATATTTATTTGGAAAAAGTAAAATAGCAGATATTACATATAAAGCATTATTCTTAGTTTTTGTGGTAATTGGTGCATCTTCTAGTTTAGGATCGGTAATTGAGTTTTCTGATGCAATGATATTTGCGATGGTTTTCCCTAATATTATAGGATTGCTTTTATTAGCACCAAAAGTGAAATCAGAACTGTCAAGATACTTGAAGGCAATTGGGCATAAAAACCAAAATTAAAATACGGTGAAATGAACTTATTTAAATCCCATTTCTGGCATAATAAAGGCCAAAGAAATGGGATTTTTCTTTTAGGGATTCTCGTCTTAGTTTTTCAGATAGTTCTTGTCTTCGTTGATTTTTCTTCAGAGGAAATAGAAAATATAAATACATCCGACGCCGCTTTTTTTTATAAGCAAATAGATAGCCTTGAAGCGATCCGCTTTGCTGGTAAAAAGTTTAAGATATACCCTTTTAATCCCAATTATATTACGGACTATAAAGGTGCGGAATTAGGAATGTCCTTGGATGCTATCGATCGCCTCTTGGCCTATCGAAAAACAGGTGAATTCGTCAATTCTAAAAGTGCATTTCAAAAGGTAACTGGTATTTCAGACACACTATTAGAAAAAATAAGCCCCTTTTTTAAGTTTCCAACCTGGGTAGTTGAATCAAAGAGAAACAAAAAAAGAGTACCTGGTAAAACTCCCCTTATTAAAAGAACGACAACAGATTTAAATAAGGCAACAGCAGCGGATTTAAAAACCATTATTGGAGTTGGGAACGTATTTTCTGAAAGGATTATTAAGTATCGTTCTAAATTACAGGGTTTTTCTATGGAAGGTCAATTGTACGAAGTCTGGGGTTTAGAGGAGGAGGTTGCAGATGAAATAGTGGCTGTTTTTAAGATTTTAAAATTGCCAAACATTCAGAAGTCCAACGTAAATACAGTCACTTTCAAAGAATTACTTAAAACACCTTACATCGATTATGAATTGTGTAAGAAAATTTTTGAATATAGAGATTCGGTTGCCGAGCTTCAAAATATTTCAGAATTAAAAAATATCACTGATTTTCCATTGGACTTGTATGAGAGAATAGTCTTATATTTGTTAGCTGAATAATCAACTAAAATTCATGTTAAATGAGTAGTATGTATTTCACGGAAGAACACGAGGTTTTTCGAACTAGTTTCAAAGATTTTTTGCAAAAAGAAGTAGTACCTTATATTGACGAATGGGAGAAATCTGGAACCATAGATCGGTTCATTTGGAAGAAGTTTGGGGATATGGGATATTTCGGTCTGCGCACGCCAGAAGAATATGGTGGTTTAGATTTGGATTTGTTTTACACGGTAATCTTTCTAGAAGAGCTACAAAAAATAAATTCTGGTGGTTTTGCCGCTGCAATGTGGGCGCATGAATATTTAGCAATGACGCATCTCAATAAAGAGGGTGACGCTTTTATTAAAAACAAATATTTAGTGCCAAGTGTAGCAGGAGAACTGGTTGGTTGTTTGTGTATTACGGAGCCTTTTGGTGGTTCAGATGTTGCAGGAATGCGCTCTACAGCAATCAAAAAAGGAGATGCCTATATTTTAAATGGTTCCAAAACGTTCATTACAAACGGTGTGTATTCAGATTACTTAATTGTTGCTGCAAAAACAGATCCGTCAGATAAATATAAAGGCATTAGTATTTTTGTAGTAGACAGAAGTGCAAAAGGAGTCTCTGCTACGAAATTAAACAAGTTGGGGTGGCGCGCATCAGATACCGCAGAAATTGCATTTGATAATGTAGAGATTCCAGCGGAAAATAGATTAGGAGAAGAAGGGAAGGGATTTCCTTACATTATGCAGCATTTTGCTTTAGAACGTTTAATTATGGGTGTGAATGCCCACGCTAGAGCTGGATTTGCCTTAGACTACGCTGTCAATTACATGCAAGAAAGGGTAGCTTTTGGAAAATCCTTAGACCAATTTCAGGCTTTAAGACATAAGATTGCAGAAATGGCAAGTAAGGTAGACATGTGTAGAGAGTACAATTACTCCATAACAAAAAGACTAGATAAAGGTTCGTATGTTGTAAAAGAGGCAAGCATGTCCAAATTATTATCAACAAAAATGGCAGATGAAGTTATTTATGACGCGCTTCAAATGTTGGGAGGCTATGGTTACATTGAAGATTACCCAATGGCCCGGTTGCTAAGAGATAGTCGATTAGGACCCATTGGTGGTGGAACTTCAGAAATTTTAAAAGAGATTATCGCAAAAATGGTCATTGACAATAAAGAGTATACGCCTTCTACTTAAATTTAACTTCTAACATATCAGTGAGAAACAAGGCTTCTGTGTTGTTTTTTTGAGGCTGATTTTGAAATGAATGGTTAGTAGGGGTTAAAAAAAAAGTAAGTGCATTGTCGTTCATCTCAAATTTTGTAATTACATTTGCATTCTGAAAAATAAATCAATAGCAGATACAGCTATTTAAAATATAAAGAGACTATGAAGGGAGGTGCCAACTTATGTTAATTATACCAATTAAAGAAGGAGAGAATAT
>Ga0075447_10000292_pt1 | contig 25387 bp, 22 predicted proteins | sample CoawatmetaG10DNA_FD_72352 | JGI IMG/M metagenome (GOLD analysis project Ga0075447, IMG submission 72352) | Marine microbial communities from the West Antarctic Peninsula - Coastal water metaG104-DNA | ecosystem: Environmental > Aquatic > Marine > Coastal | place: Atlantic Ocean: West Antarctic...
AGAGCAGTTAAAAGCTTCAGCAGTAAAAAATAATCAAATTATTGGATTAAATGCTGATTTGGGTGGAGCGACAAAGATTAATGCTTTTGGTAAAGAATATCCAGAACGATTTCTTGAAATGGGCATAGCTGAAAATAATATGATAGGTATTGCTTCAGGGCTTTCAGAATATGGGTTTAAAGTTTTTCTTGCTTCTTTTGCTTCATTTTTGACAGGTAAATATGATGCTATTAGGTGTTCCATTGCATATTCAAATGCACCATGTATTCTTGTAGGAACTCACTCAGGCTTGGCGATTGGTAAAGATGGTGTCACTCAAATGGGATTAGAGGATATTAGCTTAATGAGGGCGCTTCCAGGGATGACTGTTTTAAACCCTTCAACATACAACCAAACAAAATCACTGGTAAAATTTCTATGTGAAAATGAACTAACTAACCCCTATTACTTAAGACTTGGTAGGCAACCTGTTACAGAACTTTACACTGAAGACGATTCGTTTGAAATAGGCAAGGGGGTTTTACATCGAACTGGATCTCTTGGAGTAGTATTTTCTTCAGGTTGTGTTTTAGGGGATGTTCTAGTTGCAACTGAAGGGCTTGATCTAAGTGTTATTGATATTCATACAATTAAGCCATTAGATAGGGAAATGATTATAAAGTACTCCGTTAACCACGTATTTACAGTTGAAGATCATACGATAATTGGTGGTTTGGGCTCTGCGGTTGCAGAAATTATTGCTGAAGAGGGTTTAAGTGTTAGATTGCATAGAATTGGATTAAATGATATTTTCCCTGAATCTGGTGAGCCTTTAGCTTTATATGAAAAATATGGTTTAAGTAGCAACAAAATCAAAGAACGTATAATTAGTGTAATAAGCTAAATGACTAATGATTTTACAATTTTTTTTACATTTTTTGCTGATGGAGATATTAGAAGAAAATATATCGAGATTGCACTAAATACTTTATTTGAAGAAAATAATTATCAGAATGTTCCAATTATTGTTATAGATGCATCTTCAGATAATTACTCAAAAAAAAATAAGAGCCTTTTTTCAAATTTTAGTAATGTTACTTATATAAATGATGAAGAAATAAATCCATTTAAAAGGTGTAATAAATATTTACATCTTATTAAAACACCATATATTTTAAGATTATTAGAAGATTGTGCTTATATAAATTTAGGAAAAAATAATTTTTCATTTATTAAGAATGATATATCTTTGATGCAGCGAAATAGCGAAATTAATGTAATACAGTACCCAATTATTGAAGAGGAAAAATTTACTGTGAAAGGCAATACTGTTCATTATCCTTCAATGAAATTGGAAGATAAAATCTGGTATGACGATGATTTATGGCCTTACTTCGATAGGTCAAAAGAAGAAAAAATATATCATTATTTGTGTAATAATATTCTTTATAGAGCTGATTTCTTCATTAAACATTGGAATTATGTAGGGTCAAAGTACACTAATCATAATTCTGCTGAAGCATCTAAACCAGCTAATAGTTTGTTTAAGTTTTTTTTCGGAAGAAAGTATTTTTACACACTTGGTCAAATTTATTATAGATGCTATGAAAAGTTATTTCATCCAAGTGAAATTATTAGCAACATTGTTATAACTAAAACAATGGTTGAGGCTGATGTTATTCATATTGGTTACTATAGTACAGAAGATGATATAGATCCAGGACAAAAATCTTCAGGCAGGAGTGATAATGTTGCAAATGAACATATAGGTGTTTCTTCATCATTAAGTGTTCTTAAAGTATTTAGAAATATGGATCTTCTTAACAAAATAAAATTTAAAAGACAGGCTTAAAGTTACTAGATAAATGACTAATAAAATAGCACTTTATGCACCATTTGATAAGCGTATCAAAAATGATGGTTTTCTTGAGGATTTTGATGATTTAAAAAGGTACGCGAAAATCTCGACAGACCTAACAAAATTAGGGTTTGAGGTGGAAAAGTTGGAATGGTGGTTTAATATAGGCGCACCCAGTAAACTGTTGGTGGACTTGAAAAGTCTGCTTAAAGAGAATTATTAGGTGTCACCCCCTAAATATATATTAATGTAAGGAGTTAAGTGAGTTTTTCTATAGTAAGTAAAGAGAAGTTAAAAAAAATTATAGAGCCTCATTTTTATGAAGATTTAATTAGTGATGAGTATAAATTAGAAACTATAGACGCAAGGCAATTGCTAACTTTCAATAGATTTGACTTGTCTTTTAAATTAATGTTCTTAAAAATGGTTGGCCTTGATGCTAAGTTTGCTCAAGAAGCATACGAAGAACATATTAGAGCCTTGAGTTTAGGTAAATTCAAAGAACCCGGTAACTCAAAGAAAAATAATATAGATGAATATTTAAAGGCATTTGAAATTATTTTTTCTAATATAAAAAAAAATGGTTTTAATAAAGAGATATCAGTGATACCTTTATCATTAAATGGTTATATTGCAAATGGCTCACATAGAGTGGCAAGTTCAATAATTTTAGATAAAAAAATTGACTGTGTTAATATAGCTACAATCGATAATATTTATGACTATAAATTTTTTTATCAAAGAGGTGTACCACAAACTATGATGGATGCTTCTGCTTGTGAATTTATAGAAAACTCAAAGAATGTCTTTTTGGCTGTAATTTGGCCAACTGCTGTCGGTAAAGATAATCAAATAAACCAACTCATAAAGAATGTTGTGTACGAGAAAAAAGTTAAATTGAATGTCAATGGTGCACATAACTTATTATCAAATATTTATTATCGTGAGGAGTGGATAGGAAGTGTGAAAGATAATTTTAAAGACTCTCAAGGAAAGCTTGTAGAGTGTTTTAAGTCATTTGGTCCCATTAGATTTATTGCTTTTCAGTCAAATAGTATTGATGAAGTTAAAAAAATTAAAGAAGAAGTTAGATGTCTTTTTAATGTAGGAAAACACTCAATACACATTACTGATAATCATACTGAAACATTAAGGGTTTCTAGAATGGTATTTAATGAAAATAGTATTCATTTTTTAAACCATGCCAAGCCGAATAAATTTATATCAACACATAAGAAAATTGAAGAGTTTAAAGCTTTCTTGAAAAAGAATAATATCAGCAATGATGACATTCTTCTTGATTCGAGCATTACTCTATCTGCATATGGATTGAGAGAGGCTCAAGATACTGATTTTTTTATCAATGATAATAATAATATAAAGTTTAAATTTGATTCAATCAATATACATGATAATGTTTTGGAGTACTATGGACTCAATAAAATGGAAATAATTTACAATCAGCGCTTTTATTTCTATTTTAATGATATTAAATTTATATCATTTTCAAATCTTTATCAAATGAAGCTAAATAGAAATGAGACAAAAGATCAAAATGATGTAAAGTTGATGGAAGCATTAGTCGAAAATAATTTTTTCAAGGGGTATTATGCAAAGAGTATGCAAACTATCTACTATGAGAAAATTAAATTTAGACATCGGATCATGAAGTTATTAAAGTTTTTCAGGCTTTATAATTTTCTTAAAAAAATGTACACTTCTTTAAACCTTAAAAGATGATTTCGGAGACCGTACAAAGAGCAGTGAGTGAGATTGCATTGCAAGAAGGAGTTCTTAAGTGAGGCAAGTAGTTATCCTTGCCGGGGGTAGAGGAGCAAGACTTAAAGAAGTTTCTGGTGATTTGCCAAAGCCTATGGTTTCTGTACTAGGGGTTCCGTTACTGCAACATCTGATAGAGCAATGTGTTGCATACGATATAGTAGACATCAAGCTATTGGTTTCCTATAAAAAAGAAGTGATAGAGGATTACTTTGGTGATGGTAGTCAATATGGCGCATCTATTCAATATATTGTCGAAGACACCCCTAGAGGAACGGCCGGTGCTTTAATAGATGCGATGTCCGAATTAGACGAGCAATTTTTAGTTGTTTATGGAGACACTTTCTTTGATATAGATCTGAACGCTTTTTGGCAGTTTCATAATGATCAAGAAGGCGATGCTTCTATTTTCCTACATCCTAATGATCATCCACACGACTCAGATTTAGTAGAAATTGATTCAAGTTTTCAGGTGCAAAAAATTCATCCATATCCACATGATTCGCAATGGCATCAAAATCTGGTTAATGCAGCAGTTTATATGTTCAATAAGGGTGCATTGAAAGGGGTTAATTTTGTTTCAGACCGGCCTGATATTGCAAAAGAGCTGTTCCCAATGATGTTGGCATTTGAAAAGAAGTTATATGGGTATATATCTACAGAATATATTAAAGATATGGGTACACCTCAACGCTTATCTAAAGTAGAAAAAGACATTAATTCTGGCAAGGTTAAGTTGTTAAAAAAACAAATACCTAAGATAGCAATTTTTTTAGACAGGGATGGCACTATTAATCAGGAAGTAAATCATTTATCTAATCAAGAGCAATTCGAGCTTATTGATGGTGCATCTGAAGCAATTTGTCAAATCAATGCAGCGGGTATACTGGCTGTTATTGTAACTAATCAACCAGTGATTGCGAGAGGTGAGCTAAAGGTGTCTGAGTTAAAAATAATTCATAATAAAATGGACACGTTACTTGGCAGGCATGGTGCGTATATTGATAGATTGTATTATTGCCCTCATCATATAGACAGTGGTTTTGAAGGCGAGATTGAAGCATTAAAGTTTGATTGCAATTGCAGGAAGCCAAAAATTGGTATGTTTACACAAGCAAAAAAAGATTTGAATATTGTTTTAGAGAAATCGTGGTTGGTGGGTGATAGTACTCGAGATATATTAGCAGCAAAACATGCAGGAATGAAAAGCGTTTTAGTTCAAACTGGTTTTTCTGGTAAAGATGGCGCCTTTGAAGTTGTTCCAGATTATGTAGCTAAAGATTTGAGTGAGGCAGTTACGTTGATATTAAAGGAAATAGATTCAAATGATTGTTAGTAGAGCTCCATTAAGAATGAGCTTTGTTGGGGGTGGAAGCGACCTACCTTCCTACTACAGGCAAAATGGTGGTGCAGTTTTGTCCACATCAGTTGATAAGTATATGTATGTCACTATTAATAAAAAATTTGATAATGATATTAGGCTAAGCTATTCAATCACTGAGAATGAAAGTAGCATTCAACAAATCAAACACCCTATTGTTCGCAATACTTTGGAGTTGTTGGGTATTCAAGGGGGGGTTGAGATTACATCAATATCCGAAATCCCTTCTCAAGGTTCTGGGCTAGGTTCATCAAGCTCTTACACTGTCGCATTGTTGCATGCACTTCATGCATATAAAGATGAAGATATATCTAAGGAAGAACTGGGTAGGTTGTCAAGTTATATAGAAATTGACTTGTGTGGAGACAGAATAGGCAAGCAAGACCAGTATGCCGCTGCGTTTGGTGGGTTGAACTTAATTGAGTTTAATGAAGATGATTCGGTAGTAGTAAGTCCAGTTATATGTAAACCTGAAACAATCAAAAAAATGGAAGAGTCAATCATTGTTTTCTATACGGATCGAACGCGCAGTGCATCTAGTTTGTTAAGCAAGCAATCAGATAATATGAAACAAGCTGACAAAAGAGAGTTGATGTCGAATATGGTTTCTTTGGCTTATGATATGAGAAGCTTGCTTGAAAATGATGACGTTGAATCATTGGGAGAGTTGTTGGATAAGAATTGGCAATTAAAGCGTCAAATGACGGAAGGTATAAGCGACCCTCAAATTGATGACTGGTATAGCAAAGGAAAACTAGCAGGCGCAACAGGGGGTAAAATCTTGGGTGCAGGCAATGGTGGTTTTATGATGTTTTTTGCACCAAAAGAGAAACATGATAATATTACGAAAACAATGAAAGGTTTGCAGAGAGTGCCATTCTCTTTTGATAATGGTGGCAGTAAAATTGTATTTTCAGACCAAAGAAAGAAATAGATTTATGGAATTTACTATTGGAAATTCAGAAAACGTTGTCAAAGCAATAAATGTGGCAAATGAAATGAAAGTGAATACTTTGATAATTTGCGGATATAATCGTGGAAAACTAAAACAAGTGTCCAAAAATTCTGTTTTGATACGCTCCAATGACATACAACTGAAGATGCCAAACCGTATTTGGGCATATGGTTATGAAAAGTCTTTGCGTTGTTCGTATCGGAGTAGAGAGGTAACCCTATGATTTCTGTAGTGATGCCGGTTTACAATGGTGGAGATTACCTAAAAGAGGCCATAGAGTCCATCTTAAATCAAACTTATAAAGATTTTGAGTTTTTGATTATTTATGACGACTCTACTGACAATACTCTATCTATAATCCAAGAATTTCAAGAGCAAGATGAGAGAATCGTCTTTATTAATGGAGATAAAGAAGGAATATCTGGCGCTTTTAACAAGGGCATTAAAAAAGCAAAAGGCAGGTATATAGCAAGAATGGATGCCGATGATGTGTCAGATAAAGATAGATTTTCTCTTCAGATTGATTATTTAAAATCTAACAATTTAGATATTTGTGGTTCATCTATTAGGGTTTTGGGATCTACAAAAAAAATTATTGCTTATCCAGAATCTAAAGAAGATGTGAAGTTTTTTTCAATGTTTGGTTCTCCTATCGCCCATCCAACTGTGTTTGGCTATACTCATTTGTTTAAGAAATTTTTATATCATAATATAGTTGCAGAAGATTATGATTTATGGACTAGAATGTTATGTGAGGGTATTAAGATTGGGAACATGCAAGTTTCATTATTAAATTATAGGGTTCATGATAATCAATTAACTAAAGACTTAACTGAAATTATTGAGTCCTCTATTTTGATATCAAATAACTTCATAGAGACATATATTGATGATGATGATATCAGGATTGAACTTCAAAACTATAAGTGCTTTATGAAAGATACTTATAGCATTAAAGGAATAAATTCCTTTTTAAAAAAAATATGTATGATAGCAAAAAAGAACCATGTGTCAGTTGCTATGCAGTGTAGAGCAATCTCAATTATGTATAGTAGATCGAGCTCCTACAATCTATTTACTCTCTATTCTTATATAAAAGCTATCAAATGCACTGGTTCCAATCCTCTAAGCTCTATTGATTTGAGATTGGTAATTTTATTTATCTTTTCAATTAAAAAAAACTCCAAGTTAGTAGATCTTTTTAAGGCATATTCTAAAAAAAAATATAGCGATTAATAAGCTATTATGATTATTCATAATCTGATGCTGGAAAAGGCGCTAGTGTGCTTGATGTAATCAAAGCATTTCAATTTGTAAGAGGAAAAAAGATTACATATGGATTTTAGATAAGCGTGGATATGGTAGGCAAACTTTAAAAATGATTCTGAGAGTAAATAAACTTGTTATTGAGTTCAAAAAGATGGCTTTTGATTTAAAATAAAAGATGTAAATTTTAACTTTTTAAGGGGTTATTCTTGTGATTCTCTTCTGGAATTTCATTAAGCGTCAAATCATTCAAGCTCTTCAAGGTGATTTATCGGTTCTTATAAATAAATTTAAAAAAATATCTCCATATTTATTAAATTTGCCACTATTTATATTAGCTATTCCATTTGTCATTTTTATAAGATTAATTAGTCCTGTATTATTAATAAGATGGTGTGGTGTTCTTTCAACCAGAATTGGCCATTTTAGTGCGAACCTTGAATTATATTTATGTGAAATAGATTCAGGGATAAACTTACCAACGCAATCATACTATGACATTTTTTTTATGGAATATCAACCTATCTGTAATATGCAATTGTATATTATGTGGAAAAGAGTATTAAGAATCTGGCCAAAGTTTATTCTTTATCCTATTAAAGTTGTAAATAGACTAATTCCTGGGGGCAGGGCGCATGAAATTATTAATTCTTGTGAAGATAGAGATATACATAATCTTTATGACAAAACTAAACCTCATCTTTTTTTTACAAAAGAAGAGGAAGAGAGAGGTAGGGAAGGCCTCTCAAAACTAGGTATTCCAATTGACTCTAAATTTATATGTTTATTAGTTCGTGATTCTGCTTACTTGACTGAACTTTCTTATCATTCCTATAGAGATGGAAATATCGATAGTTACATAAAAGCTGCAGAAGAAATGGCCTCAAGAGGATATTATGTAATTAGAATGGGGGTAGTAGTTAACAAGCCAATGCAATCCCAAAATCCGAAAATAATTGATTATGCAACTAATGGAGCTAGAGATGATTTTATGGATATTTATTTGGGCGCTAAATGTACTTTCTGTATAAGTACGTCTTCTGGGTTTGATTCTATTCCAACAATCTTTAGAAAGCCAATTGCTTTTGTCACAGTTCCTGTTGCTTATATCTATACCTTTAGTGAAAAATTTTTATCAATTACGAAGCACCATATGTCAAAAATAGATAATCATGAACTTTCATTAAATGAGATATTTGATAATAATGTTGCATACGCTATGACTTCAAAAGAATTTGAAGATAATGAAGTTTACTTAGTTGAAAATAGTCCTGAAGAAATTAGAGATTTAGTTGTTGAAATGGATGATCTTCTAAATAACAGTTGGGTTAAAAAAAACCAATTAATACAAGAGGAGTCAAATATGAATTTTATAAAAAATTTAAGTAATTTTCATCATACTAATGAAAATTCACAAAATAAAAAATGGAAGTATCCTTCACAAGGTAGTAGCCCTGACAGTATAATTCATGGCAGTATTAAATCATTATTTTCAAGAAAATTTCTAGAAAAAAATAGTTTTTTCATTGATTAGACTTGTTTAAAAATAAAATTTTATTTGTATGAATAAAAATTTAATAGGAGATTTTTAGTTGATAAAAAAAAGAGTAATTGCCAGATTGGATATTAAGAATGAATTCATTATCAAAGGAGTTCATTTGGAGGGCCTTAGAAAAGTAGGTAATCCCAATAAATCTGCCCTCAAATACTACTCACAGGGTGCTGATGAATTAATTTTTATGGATGCAGTTGCTTCTTATTATGATAGAAATAGTTTATTTCATATAATTAAAAAAGCTTGTCATGATGTTTTTATTCCCATAACTGTAGGGGGCGGATTAAGGAGTTTGAGCGATATTCAAGATGCACTTAATGCTGGCGCAGATAAAGTTGCAATTAATACGATGGCTATAAAGAATCCTTCATTTATAGAAAAAGCTGCAAAAAAATTTGGCTCACAATGTATAGTTGCTTCAATTGTAGCAAAAAGAACATCTCTTAATAACTGGGAGGCGTTTACTGGGAATGGCAGGGAGCCATCAGGTCTTTGTGCTATTGAGTGGGCAAAAGAACTAGAAAATAAAGGTGCAGGTGAATTAATGGTTACTTCAATTGATTCTGATGGTACAAAAAAAGGATTTGATATTGAACTAAATAAAACTATTGTATCTCAGTCTGGAATTCCAGTAATTGCTAGTGGGGGTGGTGGAACTAGTGAACATATTGTAGATTTAATAATGAATTCAAAAGTTGATGCTGTTGCTCTTGCTTCAATGCTGCACTATGATATTTCTGATATTAAAAACATAAAGTCAAGTATGTCCAAGCAACATATTGAAGTAAGATTATGAGTATTAGTATTGTAATAGTTGATTATAAGCTAGGAAATATTAGAAGCGTTATTAGTGCTTTTGAAAAGTTTGGAGTTGAGGCTAAAGTTTCAAATGATAAAGATACAATTTTAAACGCAGATGGCCTTATTCTTCCAGGTGTAGGGTCTTTTCCGCAAGCAATGAAAAACTTAGATACATTTTCTCTTAGACCAACCCTCATTGAATATGCGAAGCTAAATAAACCCTTGCTTGGTATTTGTTTAGGGATGCAAATACTTTTTGATCAAAGCGAGGAATTTTTGCTGACTCAAGGCCTTGGACTTATTGAGGGTAATGTTATAAAGTTATCATTTCAAGATTCATTATTTATTAAGTTACCCCATGTGGGATTTAACTCAATAAATCAAAATTCAAATGATTGGAAAAAAACTATCCTAGAAAATATTCAAAATCAAGAAGATTTTTACTTTGTGCATAGCTATGTTGTTAACCCAGCAAATAAAAGTTATGTGCTGTCTTCAACAAATTATTCCGGGTATAATTTTCCTTCAACTATAAAGAAAGGAAATATTTATGGCTGTCAATTTCACCCCGAAAAAAGCTCTAAACAGGGGCTGGAGATAATTAAGAGTTTCATTGAAGTTGTAAGTAATAGTAAATGTAATTGATTTATAAAAATAAAAATAAAAATAAAAATATGCGATATAAATCTTCAATGGAATTAGACTATGGAAAATAAAAACTTAGAGGCTTACTATGGCCTCCCAGCTGATGTTCAATTTTGTAAAAATTGTGTCATTTCTAATCAAAGGCCAAGCTCAACTATAGAGTTTAAAAATAAAAAATCAACCTTAAAAGATGTAATTCATTTCAATAGTGATGGAGTCTGTGATGCCTGTTCTTTTCATACAGATAAACATCATTCAATTGATTGGGACCATAAAGAAAGACAGCTAGAAGAATTATTAGCTAAATATAGAAGTAGTGATGGATCATATGATGTTTTAGTCCCAGGAAGTGGTGGCAAAGATAGTGCGTTTGCAGCCCATGTACTTAAGTATAAGTACAAAATGAACCCTCTTACTGTAACTTGGGCACCCCATCTTTATACAAATATTGGTTTTGAGAATTTTCAAAACTGGATGCATGAAGGGGGGCTGGATAATATTCTTTATACGCCAAATGGAAAGCTTCATCGCCAAATGACAAGGAATGCATTTCACAATATGATGCATCCATTTCAACCTTTTATAATTGGCCAAAAAATTATTGGCCCAGCAATGGCATTAAAATTTGGAATTAAGCTAGTGATGTATGGCGAGAATCAAGCTGAAGATGGTAACGCAATTGTTGAAAATAAAAGTGAAACAATGAATTCTAACTTCTTTGCGCTGGAAAACAAATTCGATATGAGATTTGGTGATGTTTTAATGCAAGAATACATTGATGAATATGGTTTTAATGAGAGTGATTTTAATGCTTACATACCACCTAGTCCTAAAGAAATTATAGATGCTGGAGTAACAACTCACTACCTAGGTTATTATTTAAAGTGGGATCCTCAGGAGAACTATTATTATGCAACAGAAAATACTGGTTTTAAAGCAGGCTCAGAAAGAACAGAAGGAAGCTCAACTAAATATAGTGGAATAGATGACAAAATTGATCCGTTTCATTACTATACAACACTAATAAAATTTGGTATTGGTCGATGCTCTTATGACACATCAACTGAAATAAGAAATCATCAAATTACTCGAGATGAGGGCGTATATTTAGTAAAAAAATATGACACAGAATTTCCATCAAAATATTTTCAAGAGTTTCTAAAATATATTAGTACATCTGAGGATGATTTTTGGAAATTAATTGATAAGCATCGGTCTCCACACTTGTGGAAAAAAATAGGAAAAGAATGGTTTTTGAGACACAACGTTTCTAATGATGGAGCCGATGACTAGGATCCTGACAGTATATTGATAAAAATTATTTAAATAAGTGAAATCACGAGTACTTAAAATTTGTAATCGGATCATAGGTGATGAGTATCCACCTTTGATAATTGCAGAGATTGGTATTAATCATGAAGGAAGCCTTAAAACAGCTATTGAATTAGTTGATGCTGCAATTTCAGCAGGAGCTGAGTGTATTAAACATCAAACACATGTAGTTGAAGACGAAATGATTCCAGCTGCAAAAAAAGTTATACCTGGTAATGCAAACACTTCGATATATGAAATTATGGAGAGGTGTGCATTATCTGAAAAAGATGAAATAGAATTAAAGCTATATATTGAATCTAAAGGTGCTATTTTTCTTAGTACACCCTTTTCTCGTGCAGCAGCAGATAGATTGGAGGCAATGGATGTTTGTGCTTATAAAATAGGCTCGGGAGAGTGTAATAACTACCCTTTAATTAAGCATATAGCTTCTTTTGGTAAGCCAATGATTGTAAGTACTGGAATGAATGACATTGTATCAGTAAAAAAAACAGTTAATATAATGAATAAATACAATGTTGATTATGCTTTATTGCATACAACAAATCTTTATCCAACTCCACCAGAGCTTGTTCGTTTGGGAGCCATGCAAGAACTTCAAGAGGTTTTTTCTTCTGCTGTTATAGGTCTCTCTGACCACACAACATCTAACTTAGCATGTTTTTCTGCTACTGCCCTTGGTGCTTCTATACTAGAGCGTCATTTTACTGATAGCTTTAAAAGACCTGGCCCTGATATTGTAAATTCAATGGATCCAGTTCAATTAAAAGACTTGATTAGTGGAAGTAAAGAAATTTTTAAAATGCGGGGTGGAACAAAAAAAGCAGCTATCGAAGAACAACCAACAATTGATTTCGCATTTGCTACAGTAGTTTCAATTAAACATATAAATAAAGACGAAGTATTTACAAAAGATAATATTTGGGTGAAACGTCCTGGTACAGGTTTGATTTTGGCTGAAAGCTATGATGACTTATTGGGAAAAATAGCGAGCTGTAATATTGCTCCAGATGTTCATATTAAACCTAGTGATGTTATAGACTTTGTAAAATGAAAAAGGTTGCAGTCTTTACAGGAAATAGATCTGAGTATGGGCTTCAACTGTCAGCTTTAAGAGCTATCAATAATCATCCAGAGCTAGAATATAAATTAATTGTTGCAGGGGCCCATCTAGATGATGACTTTGGCCAAAGTATCAACGAGATTCACAATGATGGGTTTCGAATTGATGCTACTATAAAGGTTGAGATGAATGCCGATTCGCTTAGTTCAAATGTTCAGTCAATTGGAAATACTATTGTAAAAATTGGAGTGGCTCTTGAACAAATAAAACCCGATTTTTTAATTGTGTATGGAGATCGTTCTGAAGCATTGGCGGCAGTAATTGCATCTACTCAAATGAATATACCTACAGGACATATTGAGGGTGGGGATTTAACTGAAGGGGGTGCTTTGGATGATTCTGTTCGTCATGCAATGACAAAACTATGTCACCTTCACTTTACAACTAATCAACAATCAGCAAACCGAGTTCTAGGAATGGGTGAGGAGCTTTGGCGTATCCATAATGTTGGACTTCTATCTTTAGATATGATTATCGAAAGAAATTTTGCCACTCCAGAAGAAATTTCAGTTAAGCTTGGTATTAACCTATCAAAACCTATTGTCTTGTTTACACAGCACTCTGTTGCAACTGAGTTTAATCTTTCGGGAGAGCAAATCAAAGGGTCAATAAATGCACTTAAGAAACTTGCAAAAAAAGGTATTCAAGTAATCATTACTTACCCAAGTAATGATGCAGGAGGGCGCTCAATTATTGATAATCTTCAAGCACTTGAAAAACAATCTATTAGTGGTATTCAAATTCATAAGTCACTAGGAAGATATCTGTATCATGGAGTCTTGGCATTAGCACAGAATAAGTCAAATAAAGTTGCTTGTGTGGGGAATTCTTCATCTGGAATTAAGGAAACTCCAATATTTCACTGCCCAACAGTAAATATTGGAAGTCGACAGTCTGGAAGGCTGCGTGGTCAAAATATTATTGATGTTGATTATATTGAGTCAGAAATTGTTGAAGCAATTTTATTATGTTTTGAGAGCGAAAGTTTTCGAAAGTCTAGCCATGAAACAAATAATCCATACTATTCTGGAGATTCAGGATATAAAATTGCTGAAATCTTATCAAAAATTGATCTTAATAATAAACTTATTCAAAAAAAAATGACTTTAAATGGTGAGATAAATGCAAATGGCTGGTTTAGATAATAATTCGAATTTATGGATGAAGGATTAAACTATGTATGAGTGGAAAAAAGTAATCCTTAACTCAAGTGATACAATGAGTAAGGCAATTCAAGTTCTCAATGAAGAGGCTTTGAGAATTATCATGGTGGCTGATCATACTAATAAACTTATAGGAACTATAACTGATGGTGATATCCGTCGCTCATTGCTCCTTAATATGGGTTTAGATACTAAACTTTTGAACATAATGCATAAAAATCCTAAAACAGTTTATGAGAATGATAGTGATGAAAAAGTCCTTTCAATTATGAGAGTTGAGGATATACTTCAAATACCAATTATTGACCAGCAAGGAATTATAATAGGGCTTAAAAATATCCAAAATAGTATTGGAGTTAAAAGACTTGATAATATAGTTTTTCTTATGGCTGGTGGTTTTGGAAAAAGACTTAAGCCACTTACCGACAGCACACCTAAGCCCCTCTTGTTAATTGGTGGAAAGCCTATTCTTGAAATAATTATTAAACAATGTATTGAGCAAGGGTTTCATAATTTTGTTATATCAACTCATTATAAGGCAGAAATGTTTAAGCAGTATTTTGGTGATGGTGATAAATGGGGTGTGAGTATTAAGTATGTCCATGAAGATGCTCCACTGGGTACTGCTGGATCATTAGGGCTAATGAAAAAAACTAAAATAAAGGAACCTATTCTTGTTTTAAATGGAGATTTACTAACAAAAGTTGATTTTGAAAATTTATTAAATTTCCATGATGTAAATTCATTCTCTGCTACTTTATGTGTGCATGAGCATAAAGATCAAATTGATTATGGGGTTGTTACTTCACTGAATAATAAATTGGTAAATATTGAAGAGAAACCAATTAATAAATTTTTTATTAATGCTGGAATTTATATTATTAATCCATCTTTAATTAATGATATAGAAGATGGTGTATATTTAGATATGCCAGATTTCCTTAAACGTCAAACTGCAAGTAATATTGAAGTGGGTGTATTTCCAATGCATGAATACTGGCTCGATATTGGACAAATAAAACAACTGAAAAAAGCACAGAAAGATTCAAATCTATTTACATGAAGCCCAATAACAAATTTCTTGGTATTATTCCTGCAAGGATGGGCTCAAAAGGAATAAAAAATAAAAATATGCAAATTATTGGAAATAAGCCAATGATTCAATTTACTATGGAAGCGGCTTTAAATGCTAAAGAGCTAGATTATGCTATTCTGAGTACAGATGATCAAAAAATATTAAATTTAGGGCAAAAAATTGGGATAGAAGCCCCATTTAAAAGGCCTAAAGATTTGTCTCTTGATAACTCAAATATAACTGATGTTATATTGCACTCTATAGAATGGTATAAAGTAACTTATGGTGAGATACCTGAAAATATTATTTTGTTACAGCCCACTTCACCATTTAGAGATGCAGATGATATAGATCGTGCAATTGAAGTCTTTAAAAAAACATCGAAAAAGACCCTTATTTCTGCAACTGAAATATCCCAACACCCTGGAGATTGTTTAATTAGAGACTCAGATGGTAAATTTAAAAAACTTGAGGTTAATTTAAAATCTAATTCTAATAAATCAATTGGTAGACAGGCTTTTTCAGAGGCATTATTTGTGGATGGTGGAATTTATATTTCAAATACATGTGAGTTCTTATTAACCCATGATTTGATGGGAATTAACCCAGAAATTATGATGACTCTTCAAAGTCATGCCATGGACATTGACACACCTTTTGATCTAAAAATTGCTAGAGCTATTTATGCATCAAAAGAATTTTAAACTTGAAATCATAGAATAAATTTTATATAAAATAAGAGGTAAAAGTATGCCTGGATTTGAATTAATTGGTGAAGAGGAAAGAGATGCTGTAAATCAGCTTTTTGATGATGGCGGTGTTCTATTCGCACATGGATTTGATAATATAAGAAATGGACGCTACCATGTTCGAGAGTTTGAAGTTAAATTTGCAAGGCGCATGGGCGTTAAATATGCTCAGGCAGTATCATCTGGAACTGCAGCAATTAAAATTGCATTAATTGCCATGGGAGTCAAACCTGGAGACGAGGTGATAACTCAAGCTTTTACTTTTATTGCAACTGCAGAGGCAATTATCGATATTGGAGCTAAACCTGTGTTTGTTAATATAGATGAAAGTCTAAATATGGATTATCGTGAGCTTGAGGCTGCAATCACCGCTAAAACTAAAGCTATAATTCCAGTCCATATGTTAGGGGTTTCTTGTGATCAAGAAAAAATTCAAAAAATAGCAAAGAAACACAATATATATATATTGGATGATTCGTGTGAAGCACTTGGAGCAGAGTGGGATGGAAGACCGCTTGGAATTGATTCTGATATTTCAACTTGGAGCTTTGATCATGGAAAAACTATTGTGTGCGGTGAAGGTGGAATGATTACAACTAATAATAAAGAGTTATACTTATTAGCAAAAGAATATCATGATCATGGACATGTGAATAATAAATCTCTTCCACGAGGAAAGGATACTCATCGGTTTTATGGTTTTAATTATCGGATGACTGAAATTCAGGCAGTAATAGCTAATGTGCAACTTAGCAAGATAGACTATATTGTAAAAAAAAATAGAGAACACTATAATTATTTGGAGTCCGAATTGGTATCTATTAAAGGGATTAAATTTAGAGAAATTCCATCAAAATGTAACCCTCTTTGTGATACTTTGATAATCAGTTTAAAGGATAAAAAAACTGCAGATATGCTTGTTAGTAATCTGCTTAAAAATCAAATTGCTACAAAAAATGTACCAGATGCTATTGAGTGGCATTTTGCAAAATACTGGGACCATATGCTTGAAGAGTTTCAGATGAGTAATAATGAGTTAAATAAACATCTAGAGCCATCTTCAAAAATAATAGAGAGGTCAGTTGCCCTTCCAATTATGATTGCTATGGAGCCTAATGAAGTAAAAAAACAAGCAATCAAAATCAGAGATATAGTCAATAGAGTCTTGCATCCTTAGTTTGATTAAAAATACAGATTTAAAAGAAGGAAAGCAATGGTTTTAGTGCCAATAAAAATAGATGGGAAGCTTCCACATTTTGAAGAAATAACTCTACTTGGTGAGTGGTGTGAAAATACTTATACAAATTCTATCCTGAAAGTAAATACTCTTCCTTATCATTGGTCAAACAAAAAAAAATTTAGTGAAGACTGCATATATTTGTTTGAATTAACCGACAAAATCATGCCATATCTAGCTGAAGCCTTAAATAATTATCACCACACACAATATTCGATTAAATTTTGGAAATTCACATGTGGTCTGTGGCTAAATAATTTTATTGCAGCAACCTTTGATAGATGGAGTATGGCAGAAGTTGCAAATAATTCTTATGAGCTTAAAGAAGTACTATTATTGGATATTGATAAACATTCAATAATACCAAATGACTTAAATCATTTTTCCAATTTATCTGAAAGTAGTGATGAATGGAATAGTTATATTTATCATAAATTATTTTTGAGATTTGATGGATTAATTATTAAAAAGATTCAAAATTTTAAAAAATATAAAAGCTTATCTAAAATTTTACATTTCAAGGCTTTAGTAAAACTTTCTACTCATAAAATTTTAGATAAGCTTTTATATTTTTTTTCAAAAAATAATCAAATAATTTTTGTGGACAGTTATTTTTCTATTAAAGATTTGTGGAAATTAGAGTTAAGACTTAAGCAATTTCCATCTTTTTTTATATTTAATGAAAAGATAAAAAAGACAACTATTAATATACAAAAAAGACAAGAATTTGATCTTCAATATTCTCCTATTAATGATTTTGAAAGTTTTTTAATTTCCTTAATCCATGAGCAAATTCCTAGTTCATATTTAGAAGATTACGATGAGATAGTTTCAAAATTTAAGTCTTTTCCAGTCCTTTCAAGTGTAGAAGTAATTTACACAGCAAATGCCCATCTCTATAATGATCAGTTTAATATTTGGTCTGCTCATGCAATTGATAATGATGTAAAAATGATATATGGACAGCATGGAGGTGGAACAAGAAGCCTTTTTCACGATTCTATTTTAAATTATGAGCTGTCAACATGCAATAGTTATATTACCTGGGGAGTGGGCGGACGCCCTGATCGTAAACATGTAGTATTGCCGGTTAATAAATTTTCAAATAATAAGAAAAAAATAAATAAAATTAATAAAGGCATTTTGCTTATTTTAGATTGTAAAAAGCGTTATCCAAGCGATCTCTATTCAAACTTAGTTCAATACTCTAAATACTTATCTGATCAAAAGAGTTTTATTAGTCTGATTGATAAAAAAATCGTTTCAGATTTAAAGGTAAGACCAAATCCTAATTCAAAAAAACAAGGTTGGGCGAGTCATTTTCAAATAGAGCTTGATTATCCAAATGATAGCAATAAATCTTTTATTAAATCAATTCAAAAGCAAAGGCTTGTTGTAATTTCATGTAATGAAACAACTTTACTTCAATCTTTAGCCATGAACATTCCAACTATTGCTTTTTGGGATGCTTCTTCTGAAGTATTAAATAAAGAGTCAATTATTTTTTATAGAAAACTTACAGATGTTGGCGTGCTTCACAAATCTCCTGAATCAGCTGCAACATTTATAAATGAAAATTGGCAAACTATAGAGTCTTGGTGGAATAATAAAGAGCTACAAATTGTTAGGAGTGAGTTTTGTAGAAATTTTATCTATACTTCATCTGATAATGATAAGATTTCTCAATGGACTAGTTTTTTTGATAATTTGAAAAAGTAAAACTATAGCAAAAAATATAAATATTACAATAACTTCCTTTCAACTAAAATATGAATTGATATTATTTACTATTATCAATTGAGATGTTTTGTTTAAGTACTTTCTTTGGTTTTACTAAATGGTTAAACTAGTAATCAATTTCTATTTATTAAATATGTATTTTGAATAATAAAAATAGTTTAATTAATAAACAGCTTGAAGAGCACGTAAGTATTATTATTGATACACTTTTATCAACAATATCTGGGGTTCATACTATTATTTTGTATGGAAGTTATGGAAGGAGCGAGGGAGCTTGGATTAAAGCAAGTGAAACATATAATCCATATAACGATTATGATCTATTAATAGTTTTAGAAGATGAAGCAAAGCATCCAAAGGATTTACCATCAATAAAAGAAAAATTACTTAACCAAATTAATATTAAGTGGGTAGATTTAAGCTTTGTCAGCCTAACTAAGTTCATTGGAAATAGAAATAAATCAATTTTTCAGTATGATTTAATCTATGGTTCAAAAGTAATTTTTGGTAATTTTAAAATTTTAGAAAGTATTCAAAAGTTTGATTCATCTGAAATTAATCTAAATGAAGGAAAATTGTTATTTTTTACAAGATTATGGGCATTTATGGGTGGAGTGGTTACTGTAAAAGACTTAAATTCAAGTGAAGCAATTTTTTTTAGATATCAAATGTCAAAAGTTGTTTTGGCAGTAGTAGATATGATTCTTCTGATAAACGGGCGCTATGTTTCTAGTTACGTTGAAAGATGTAATTTAGCAATTAAAATTTGTAAGAGAGAGGATATCTTAAAAAAAGAGTTGATTAATTGGGCTATTAACGAGAAATTGAACCCATCAACTAAAGTTATGACCAAAAAAGAGGTTATTTGCCTCCAAGAAAATGTTGCTAATATTTTCTCTATTTATGCTTTGAGATTATTATCAATTATTCATAAAAAGAATTTTTCGAATTTAGTGGATTTTAAGAACCTCTATGCTACCTCATTATTTGAAAGGCTCAAAATATTTGCAGGATTAATTTTAAGAAAAAATACAAATTATAGAAAAGTTTATATATTGAATATTATTCAAATACTTATTGTTTCTAATATCCTAGGTCAAGTTTCATTAAAGTGGACGCTTAATGAGTGTAATAAATTACTTCAAAAAATAGGTTTTGAGTCAACAAAAAATCTTGACCAATTAAGACAGTTAGTGGCAAATGAGAGGTTTAATTAAATGTCAAAAAAAATATATATTGGAGGAAGAAAAAAAACAGTTATAGTTATTGGTGGAGGAACTGCTGGACTAACAATTGCCAGTCAACTTCAAAAATTTTTTAAAGTTATAGTAATAGAAAAAAATGGGCTCAATGAGCATCCTTTTTTTATTTTTAAAATCCCTCTTCTTGGGGGTTTACTGTTTAAAAACTCTAAATACATTTCTAAAGTTTACTTTGAATCCTTAGGAAGAAAGATTCCATTTTTTGAGTCTAATTTATTGGGTGGAGCCTCCGTCATTAATGGATGTGTGCATGCATTTGGAAGTAAGATAATTTGGGGTTCGATTTTGAAGCCATTTAATTCAAATTATAATGAAGCACTAGAAAGCTTTTATAAGTTATTTTCTCTAAATAAAAATGAAAATAAAAAAATCAATTTAGTGAAAGCTTCTCAAAATATTATCGATAATGCTTTTATTAATAGCTTGAATAATCAAGAAATTCCTTTAGGAGATATGAATTTTTCTGATAAAGAGATTTGTGGGCCAATTTTAATAACATCAGGTAAATATTTTCGTTCATCTGTTATGTCGTTTATTAAGAATAATTTGTTTAAGATTTATTCTGGCGAAAAAGTTGATAAGTTGTTGTTGGATGATAGTGGACAAATAATAGGAGTAAAAACTAATTTACAAACTATTAATTCAGATTATGTTATTTTATCTTCGGGTGTCATAGGTACTTGTGAACTTTTGTTAAAGTCAAAGTTTGAAACACATTCAGAGAAAAATAATTACTTTAAAAATATTTCTATTGGCAAGGGTGTTATTGATCATCCAAATCTAAGAGTCAAGGTATTGGCAACTAGAAAATTTGATTCTTTAAATGAGTTGTCACATAGTGGGTATAAAAAATTGTTAATTATGTTTAAGCATTTTGTTGGTAAATCTACTTTACTGAAATCTCCTGGGGCAACTTCTGCTGCTTATTTAGACCTTGACCATGATGGTATAATTGATACCAAAATTCAATTACTTCAATTTACCGAATCAGGTAGGCTTGGAAGTGATGGTGAAAAGAATTTATTTGATAAGCAGCCAGGTTTTTCAATTTCGATTACATTAACCAACCCAAAATCTGTTGGTGCAATAATGATTAAGGAAGGAGTTTGTAATGTTGATCCTAAATATCTATCATCAAAAAAAGATATTGATCTACTTAATAAATCTTTAAAGTATTGTTTAAAGCTTCTTCGTTCAAAACCTTTAAGTGACTATGTGCTTAAAGTTTTAGATGAAGATAAAATTGAAAATCATACTGATGATTATATTATTAATAATATTTTCAGTGGCTATCATTTGATTGGAGGCTCGTCTGAAGCTATTGATGCTAATTTTGAAGTTAAGAATATAAAAAAATTATATATATGTGATGCTAGTGTTTTCAAAGCACATGTGGCAAGTAATACGCATGCTCCGGTTGTTGTTCTTGGAGACATTTTCTCAAAAAAATTTATTTCTAACAATTTTGATGGCTAAAAAATGACTGATTCAACTGCTGTAAAAGTTAAAAAAAATTCAAGCATCTTTCAAATTATTTCTGAGTTTATATTTAGATATCCAAAATATTTTGCTTTGCTTTTCTTTTTGATTTTAATAGAGGGCTTTATTACTGCAATTACAATTGTCTCGATGATTCCATTAACAGATTACTTGCTAGATCCAGCACTCGCATCTCCAAATAAAATTACAAGCTTTGTGGTTCAAATAGCAACTCATTTTGATTTAAGAATTAATTTTTGGGTTTTTGGACTTCTCTTCGTAAGTCTCAATATCTTAACTGGAGTTTTTAAGATTGGAATTAAGTTTGCAATATTAAAAATTAAATACACGGTTCTTCGTGGATTATTTGATGACGCCCTAGGAACATTTTTTAACTCTCGATGGGAGTTTTTTAGTGGTTCTGGTCGAGGAAGGCTTTTAAATACATTAAATAAAGAAATGAATACAATAGGAGATACTCTTGGACATATTGCAACACAACTAGCACAATTTTTTCAATTTTTTATTTATTTATCAGTTCCTTTTTGGCTTAATGCTTCTATGACAATGACAGCCTTAATCCTTGCTCTATCTTTTGGTGTTCCATTTCTCTTGATAAATCGTATAAGCTATAAACTTGGTAAACTTAATACCTCAACCTCCAATATTCTTCTTGGAACTCTGAGTGAAATTCTTCAATCAGCCCGAATTATTTTAGGTTTTGGAGAACAAAGACAAGCAAAAAAACAGTACTTAGATGCTTTTGATGATCATGTAGATGTAACTTTAAAATCACAAACTCTGGTAACAGCAGTGCCTGCTTTTTTTGCTCCCTTGGGCATACTTGCTGCTGTTATTGCTCTTGGGATGGCATTAAATAGAAATGAGTCTCTGTCAGAACTTGTCGCTGTTCTTTGGAGTCTTCTTACTGCACTTCCTATTCTTGCTTCACTACTTCATACGAACATAAGTATTAATAATTTTATTCCAAGTTATGAACAATTAGTTGACTTAAGGATTCAGGCTACCAAGTATAAGGAGGTTCAAGGTACTAAATTATTCAAACAATTAGATCGAGGTATAGCGTTAAAAAATGTTGAATTCTGTTATCCTAATAATAAGCCGGTCTTCACTAAATTAAATTTATTTATTAAGAAAAATCAAATGACAGCAATTGTTGGAGAGTCTGGCTCAGGTAAGTCAACAATTACGGACTTAGTTCTTGGTCTTCAAAGCCCGACACATGGACAAATATTGATTGATGATTTGCCATTTAATAATTGGAATCAGAACTCTTTTAGAAAAAAAGTGGGTTATATCCCTCAAGAGCCAATTTTATTTTATGCATCAATTAGAGACAATTTACTTTGGTCTAAGTCAGATGCAAAGGAAGAGGATTTATGGCAAGCTCTTAAGCTATCTAATGCAGATTATTTTGTTAAAAACTTGAGTGAAGGAATAGATACTATTGTTGGTGAGCGAGGTGTTAGACTTTCGGGAGGGCAAAGGCAAAGAATAGCTTTAGCTAGAGCCTTATTGAGAAATCCAGACTTATTAATACTTGACGAAGCTACGAGTTCGTTAGATACTGATTCAGAGTTAATGATTCAAAAATCGATAGAGGGGTTGTCTCATAGTATTACTATTTTAGTAGTGGCTCATCGACTTTCAACTATTTCAAAAGCAGATAAAATATATGTTCTAAAATTAGGAGAAATTCTTGAAGAAGGCTCGTTTGAAATGTTAAGCAATAAGCATGATAGTATATTTTCAGGGATGCTATCGAAGCAAAATTTAAAAAAATAGTGTAAAAAATTATAAACTATTCAATATAGATGCTAAATGTCAGGCTATATATTTCTTGTCCATTACTTTCACTCCTTTTCCATAATAGAGGTTATGAATAATTTGTATTTGACTGAAATAATATATATTCTTAATGACAATAAGAAGGGGTTTTTAAATAGTGTAAATAATATTTTATTTAAGTTTACTAGCGCATTAAAAATAGCTTAAAGTATGAAAGTTTTTTGGAGAGAGTTAGTATAATGATTCTTTATTTTTGAACATGAAGTTTCTTCTATTTTTGGATGAGACTTCATTTTTTTACTATAATTAATAAAAAATATGAAAACCTTTATTAAAAATTTGAGGCCACATTAAATGCCAGCTAAAGTTTTTTTCCTTATGGATGCCTTCAGTTCAGACTATTTATCAGAAAAGGATACGCCTTTTTTATTTGAATGCGCTAATGAGGGCGAATACACCAAAAAAATTGTTAATGGGTTTGGTTTTTGTGAAAGAGCGGAAATTTTTACAGGTGTCAGCTCTATAGATAGTGGCTACATTTCTGCAATTGGCTTTAATCCAGAGAAAAGTCCATATAAAAACTTATCTATACTTTTAAAGCTAGTTAGTTATACTGATAAATTTTTGCCTATTCGAATCATTCGAAAAATCATAAGAAGACTATTGGCATTATTAATTTATAGATTTAAACACTCACTTAACCCATATCAAATACCATACGAATTCCTCAAGTACTTTGCTCTTACAGAAGATTTTAATGATTCCTTAGAAATGAATGCTTTAAGGCATGAGTCTATTTTTGATATTGCCCTAATGAGCTCTAAAAAGATTCATCAAAATTCATTCACTGGCTTAAATAAAAAAAATAATGGCACAGATGATGATCGTCTTGCTAATGTTTTAGAAGAATGTTCTAAAGAGTATTCACTATATTTAATTTATATTGCAACTATGGATGCTTGTGGACATAAGTTTGGTCCAAAATCTTTTGAAATTAAAGAGGCTCTCAAGACTCTAGATGGTAAATTGAAAAAATTTGTTAACCAATTTGAAAAGAAATTACCTAAAAGTACTTATGTTTTTCTTGGTGACCATGGAATGACTACTATTCATGAGAAGGTTGATATTACTTCGATTTTAAAGCGGATGGATCAAACTACCAATACTAGAGCTGACAAAGACTATGTATATTTTTTAGACTCTACTATGCTTAGAGTTTGGGTAATAAATAAAAAATTAAAAAGTGTAATAGAGAGTTATCTTGAATCTGATTTAATACTCAATAAAAAAGGTATTTATTATTCAAAACTTTCAGAGTATAAGCCGAATAAAGAGTTGGGTGATATTGTATGGTGTGCAAATTCTGGAATCTTAATATCACCTGATTTTTTTCATACTTCTAAAGATGACTTAAAGGGCATGCATGGTTATTTAAATGCGGAAGAGGGAGGTAATGGAATGTGTATTAAATATGGTAATGTTCAAAAGAAAATTTATGAAGAAAGAGATTTACATAATGTTTTTGATGATTTGATAGATTCTGTTAAATAACTATATAAAAGCATTCTTTAAATGAATGACTAATTAATAGTAGTTATTTTTATTAGTAAGAAATATTCAAATACACCTATTTGAATATCCAATGATGCACATCAGGCAGGTATAATCCCTCTTAAATATTTATTACTAAAACTAAATGAAAGCATTAATTACTGGTGGATGTGGCTTTATCGGAAGTCATTTAGCAGATGAGTTAGTCAAGTTAAATTTTGAAGTTGTTGTTGTTGATAATCTTAGTACTGGAAGGCTTGAGAATATCTCCCAATTAATATCGAATCCTAACTTTACTTTTCATCAAATTGATATTATTAATTTTGATGATATATTAAATGTATTTGAAGGTGTTGACTGGGTTTTTCATTTGGCAGCACTGGCTGATATTGTCCCATCAATTGAAAATCCGAATGCGTACTATAATTCAAATGTGAATGGTACATTTAATGTTTTAGAGGCCTGTCGTAAGAATAACATTAAAAAGATAGTATATACAGCTTCTTCTTCATGTTATGGACTTCCAGATGAATTTCCAACAAAAGAGACAGCGGAAATACGTCCTCAATACCCATATGCACTTACTAAAAATCTTGGTGAGCAACTTGTTATGCACTGGTGTCAATTATATAAATTACCAGCAGTATC
>Ga0075447_10000298_pt1 | contig 25054 bp, 22 predicted proteins | sample CoawatmetaG10DNA_FD_72352 | JGI IMG/M metagenome (GOLD analysis project Ga0075447, IMG submission 72352) | Marine microbial communities from the West Antarctic Peninsula - Coastal water metaG104-DNA | ecosystem: Environmental > Aquatic > Marine > Coastal | place: Atlantic Ocean: West Antarctic...
CAGTAATTTTTACTGCAAATTCATATTATTTTAATGAATGTTTTAAAGTATGGGTAGCAAATAAAATGGAACAAGGAGCTAAGTTATTCATTGCACAACATGGTGGATTTGGAACTGCATTATGGAATCAAACTGAAGAGCATCAGATAAAAATTTGTGATCGGTTTTTTTCATGGGGTTGGGAGCGTGCGAATGAGAAAAAGATTAAAGCTATGCCTGCAAATAAATTGAATGATATCAAGAAAAAGATTTCAAGTAAAAAAAATGGAAAGATTCTATGTATAGTCAATTCAGATATTATTAACTATCTTCATACTCAGGTGCCTCACCCCACTAATTCTAATTTTAAAAAATACGCATCTAACATAATTAAATTAAATGACAATCTTGATGTCAAAGTTAGCAGTTTGATGAGTTATAGACTTTATCATACTGACTACAATAGAGATACTTATGGACTAAAAACAGAGTTTATAAAAAATGGCTTAAGTCAATCACTAGATACAAATAAACATTTCTATGATAGCCTGAATCTATCTAGGATTGTTATTATTACTTATCACCCAAATGCGACTGCATTAGAAACTCTTTCAGCTAACTTTCCTACTTTATTATTTTGGGATCCTAGAGTGTTTGAAATAAATGAATATGCTAACAAATATTTTTTAGCCTTAAAGGACGCTAAAGTTTTTCATACATCATCTGAATCACTGAAAAAACATCTTGAAAAAGTTTATTTAGACATTGATAGATGGTGGTTTTCTGAAGAGGTGCAAAATGCAGTTAATCAATTCTGTAATGAATTTGCTTTATCAAGTGATGATTTTTTAGAGTCTTGGGCTAATGAAATTAGCTTAAGTATTAATTAGACCTATGTTTGGAATAGTTATATTAAATTATTTAAACTATGCTGATACTGTAGAGCTTTTAAATAGTATCTCTTTCCAAAATTGGAGTAAATTAGTTAAAGTATATGTTATTGATAATGGATCGCCAAATGAAAGTCAAAAATATTTAAGAATAGAAACATCAAAAAGTAATCTTGAAATTACATATATTCAGCTAGAGAAGAATTTAGGTTTTGCAAAGGGGGAAAATGTAGGAATTAATAGAGCCCGTTCTGATGGATGTGATTTTGTTATTTCTATTAATAATGATGTAATTATTCCTAAAAATCAAACTGAAATTTTATCAATTTTTCAAAAGGTATACTCTCGAAATCAATGTGCAATAATTACTCCAGTAATCAAATCCTCAAAAGGGGAAAATCAAAATCCTCTAGAACTTTTGCCACCCACTACTCTGAAAATAATATTATTAAAGTTATTCTTTTTATTAAGACTAAATTGGCTATATTATTTTATAAGGGTTCATCTTTTATTTGATTTAATTTCAAATTATGTAGACTCCAGGGATAATAAGAGGCTAGCGGTTGAGAAAAAAAAGCAACCACTAGACAGTGGGTATATTTATGCAGCTCATGGGAGTTTTCAGGTCTTCACACCAATATTTTTTGAATTTTTTGATGGCCATGATGAGCAAGTATTTCTTTACTATGAGGAATATATTAAAGCTGAGCAGTTAAGGCAAAAAAACCTAAAAATATGGTTTGAAAATAGTATTCAAGTAGTTCATAAAACATCTAAATCAGTAGAGATGCTTACTCAGTCAAAAAAGAAAAAAATTAAATTTTTACTATTAACTGGCTTTAATAGTTATAAAATTTACGTAAAGACTTTAAATATTTTTTAACTACCTATTTATCATTTATGATTAATGTATTAATTACTACAGTTCCATTTGGCGCTAATAATAATTTTCCTCTTGAGTTATTAGAGACAGCTGGTGTAAATTATTTAATTAACCCCTTAAATAGAAAGTTAACAGAAGTTGAGCTGATTAATATGGTGTCAGATGTTGACATTATAATTGCTGGTACAGAGCCTATTACAGAAAAAGTTATGGAAAATGCTCAAAAATTAAAAATGATTTCTAGAGTTGGTATTGGCCTCGATAGTGTTGATCTCATGGCAGCTGAAAAAAGAGGTATTACTGTATGCTATACTCCTAATGCTCCGTCTCCAGCAGTAGCTGAGCTTACCATTGGCTTATTAATTAATTTGCTTCGTTCTGTTCAAAAATCTAACTATGACATTCATAGTGGAGAATGGAATCGTTATTTTGGTAAAAGGATAGCTGAAACAACTATTGGACTAATTGGATTAGGAAGAATTGGATCACGAGTATTAAACAGACTTGCTGTATTTGGAACGCCGCGTCTGCTTGTTAATGATATCTTACCAAATCCTGAATTAGATCATAACTTCAAACTTGAATGGGTTGATAAAGCGACTATTTACAAAGAAGCAGATGTTATTTCTCTGCATGTACCTTTGACTAAAGCTACTAATAACATGATTACTGGTAAAGAATTGCAACTTATGAAGTCAGATGCTGTAGTGATAAATACTTCTCGAGGAGGTATTATTAATGAAGAAGATTTATATAATGTTATGAAATCTGGTCATTTATCAGGAGCAGCAATTGATGTTTTTAAAGAAGAGCCATACAATGGAAATTTGTCAAAGATAGATAGGTGTATCCTAACAGCTCATATGGGATCAATGTCTATTGATTGTAGGACAAGAATGGAGATTGAAGCAACAGAGGAAGTTGTAAAATTTATTAATAATAAGCCCCTTAAGAATATTGTTCCGAGTGAAGAGTATGATGTTCAAAGGCAGGGTTTATAAGTATCTAATCTAATTAAAAGTGCCTTTATATTTTAATTTATCTTTAGCTTTTTCATATGGAAAATAGTCAAAATTTTACAGTTAACTGCAATTATATTTTTTTAGATTTTGATGGTGTAGTAAAAGATTCTTTAGAGGTTAAGTCCTTGGCTTTTTTCAAGCTTTTTGAAGAGTTTGGTCAAAAACTAGCTTATAAAATTAAAAACCACCATGAGGCTAATAGTGGCGTCTCTAGATATGATAAACTCCCAATTTATCTCAATTGGGCTGGAAAAACAGCTTCTGATGAGCTTATTGCTGAATATAGTAGAAGTTTATCCAGTCTTCTTAAGAAAAATGTAGTTAATTCTAATTGGGTTCCAGGTGTGAAGGAATTTATTAAAGAGAGCCATAAAAAGCATAATATTTTTTTAGTTACTGCCACACCTTTATATGAAATAGAAGAAATATTATTAGAGCTAAAAATAAGAAATTTTTTTATTGAGGTCGTCGGAGCACCTACAAAGAAGGCTGATGGGATTAATTATTTAATAAAAAAATATTCAATATTACCAAAAAATTCTACTATGATTGGGGACTCAATTAATGATTATGATGCAGCTCAAGTAAATTCTGTACCATTTATTCTTAGGCGAACAAGATATAATGTTAATCTTCAAGATAAACTAGAATGTCCAATGATATATAATTTTCTTTAATGAACAGACTCAAAAAATTAACAAAGATTAGAGATAATCTAAAACAGGGTGGCCTCAGCATAGGAAGCTGGATGCAAATTCCCAGTTCTACTGTGGCAGAAGTAATGGGTGATTCTGGATATGATTGGATTGCCATTGATTTAGAGCATGGATCTTTTTCTATTAATATGCTGCCTGATATTTTTAGAGCGTTGGAGCTAGGAGACACACTTCCATTAGTTCGTCTTCTTTCTGGATCTCCTGAAGAGTGTAAACAAGTTCTTGATGCTGGCGCAGGTGGAGTTATTATTCCAATGATTGAGAGCTCAGAACAACTTAAGAAAGTGAGGGATTCTTGCCGTTGGCCACCAAGTGGAAATCGTGGGGTTGCCTTTTCAAGAGCTAATTTATTTGGTAAAAATTTTAATAATTATATTGAGGAAGCTCAAAATCCTTTTTTGGTCGCTATGATAGAAAATATTAAAGCTGTTGATGACTTAAGTTCTATTCTTAAGGTGGGAGGGCTAGATGCTATTCTTATTGGGCCTTATGACTTATCAGCTTCTATGGGAATAATAAGTGAATTTGAAAATCCTAAGTTTATCAAGATAATGGATCAAATATATTCTCTTTCGAAGGAGGCAGGAATTCCATGTGGTGTTCATATAGTTGATCCAATGTTAAATGATTTAATAAAAAGAATTGAAGAGGGCTATCGCTTTCTTCCATATTCAATTGATTCTGTATTCTTAAATAAATCAGTAGTTAATCCTATAAATAGTATTGACATAGAGATAATTAAACCAAACAATTAATAAACTTTTTTATGAATATTTTAGCAATAATTCCTGCACGTTTAGGAAGTTCAAGATTTCCAGGTAAGCCTTTAGTAAAAATTATTGGTAAACCAATGATTGGTCACGTATATGAGAGAGTTGCATCTTGTGTTACTCTTATGAAGACCGTAGTGGCAACATGTGATCAAGAAATAATTGATTATATCGAATCTATTGGGGGTAACTCAGTAATGACAAGCAATAAACACGAGCGAGCTTCAGATAGATGTGCGGAAGCACTGGCCTATATAGAAAAAAAAGATGGTATAAAATATGACATTATAGTTATGGTTCAAGGAGATGAGCCAATGACTCATCCTGAAATGATTACTGAGGCTGTAATGCCAATGTTAAAAGATTCAAGTATCTTAGTTACTAATTTATTGGGTGAAATAAATTCACAAGAAGAATTTGATGATAGGAATTGTATTAAAGTAGTAACTGACATGAATAGTGATGCTTTGTTTTTTTCTCGCGAGCCAATACCAACAAGAAAAAATACTGAAAAAATAGAAATGAAAAAACAAGTATGTGTTATCCCATTTACCCGAAAATTTTTATTAGAGTATACGAAGCTCGAGCCAACTCCTTTAGAAATTATTGAATCGATTGATATGATGAGAGTTTTAGAGAATGGACTAAAAGTTCGAATGATTCCTACTAAATATAATACCCATGCAGTTGATACAATAGATGATTTAAAAAAAGTAGAGAATCTTATGAAAGATATAAAATATTAATAAATTTCTAATTTTAAGAAAATATGAAGCAGTATAAAAATAAAACAGTTCTGGTTACTGGCCATACAGGTTTTAAAGGTAGTTGGCTATGTGCATGGCTATCGACTTTAGGTGCAAGAGTAATTGGTCTTTCTGACAAAGTTCCCACTGACCCTTCAAACTTCTTAGTATCAGGCATTAATAACGTTGTCGATGATTTTAGAGTTGATATTAAAGATAATATTGCCGTCAGAAAAGTAGTCCAAAAGTGCCAACCAGATTTTGTTTTTCATCTAGCAGCACAAGCATTAGTAAGATTTTCTTATGAGAATCCTATTGAGACTATTACAACCAATACTATTGGAACTGCCAATATACTTGATGCATTGAGGTTTTTAGATAAGTCTGTAGTTGCAATTATGATTACAAGTGATAAGGCGTATGATAATAAAGAGTGGCCTTGGGGGTATAGAGAAACAGATCGAGTTGGTGGTAAGGATCCATACAGTGCTTCAAAAGGTATGGCTGAATTAGTAATTAGAAGTTATGTTGAGTCTTTTTTTAATGATGATAAAAAAAATGTGAGAATTGGAATAACTCGAGCAGGAAACGTAATTGGTGGAGGTGATTGGGCCGTTGATAGGATTGTGCCAGATTGTATGAATGCTTGGTCAAATAATAATTCTGTCGACATAAGAAGCCCTTCAGCAACTCGCCCATGGCAGCATGTCTTAGAGCCTTTAAGTGGTTATTTAACGTTAGGAAAAATACTATATACAAGTTCAGATTATCATGGCCAAGCTTATAATTTTGGCCCTTCGTCAATGGGAAATTACCCAGTAAGTGAGTTAATTGATGAGATGGCTTTAAATTGGGATCAAGTTAAATGGACTGATATATCCCAAAATAATTTACATTTACATGAGGCAGGCCTGCTAAAACTTAATTGTGATAAAGCTTTATTTGATCTAGACTGGCAAGCAACATTAAATTTTAATGAGACAGTTCGTATGACTGTAGAGTGGTATAAAAGCTATTATCAAAATGATAAAAAATCCATGAATGATTTTACAATAAATCAGATTGCTGAGTATTTAACACTAGCCAAATCTAGAAATATTTCTTGGGCTAATGATTAAAGATTTGATTATTACACCTTTGAGTATTATAGAAGCCGAAGGCGGCAATGTAATGCATGCAATGAAAAATTCTGATAATGGATTTTGTGGCTTTGGTGAAGCGTATTTTTCATTAATTAAAAGAAATGCTATTAAAGGATGGAAGCGACACAGGGAAATGACTCTCAATATCGTAGTACCTATGGGACAAATAAAATTTATTCTTTTTGATGACTATTCTAATTTTTTAGAGCCAGAAAGTTATCGAGAAATAATACTTTCTCTAGAAAATTATAATCGTATTACAATTCCACCAATGATATGGGTCGGCTTTCAGGGCCAAGGTGAAGATTATTCAATGTTAGTAAATCTAGCTAACCTTTCTCATAATTCTGAAGAGGTTGACACTATGAAATTAGATAAAATGCAATATGATTGGAGGGGTAACAATTGAAAGTAGTAATATTAGCAGGAGGTCTTGGAACAAGGCTTTCCGAAGAAACTGGCCTTAAACCGAAGCCAATGGTAGAGATTGGAGGTAAACCAATTATTTGGCATATCATGAAAACTTACTCTAGCTATGGATTTAATGAATTTGTAATTCTACTTGGATATAAAGGCTATGTCATAAAAGAATATTTTGCTAATTATTTTTTGCATCAAAGTGATATTTCTATTGATTTGAGTGAAAATTCAATGGAAATTTTGAATAATAATTCTGAACCATGGAAAGTGACACTAATAGACACTGGCGCTAATACTATGACTGGTGGAAGAATCAAAAAAGTCCAAAAGCTTATTGGTAATGAGACATTTTTCTTAACATATGGTGATGGTGTTGCCAATATAAACATTGATAAATTATTAAAGTTTCATAAATCTCATGGTAAATCAATATCAATAACTTCTGCTCAGCCAGATGGTAGATTTGGATCACTTGAAATAAACTCAAATTATGAAGTTAATGCTTTTAAGGAAAAACCAAGAGGAGATGGTAGTTGGATAAATGCAGGGTATTTTGTATGTGAGCCTAAAGTATTTGAATATATTTCAAATGATGAGCAAACAGTATTTGAGCAAGAGCCATTAGTAAATTTAGCCAATAATGGAGAATTATATGCTTATAAGCATAGTGGTTTTTGGATGCCAATGGATACTTTGAGTGATAAGAATAAACTTAATATAATGTGGGATCAAAATAAAGCCCCATGGAAATCGTGGACTGAATAAAATGGTTTTAATTACAGGTGGAAGAGGCTATTTGGGCCAAAGAATATCTGAACATCTGCAGCAGTCTGATATAAAGTTAAGAATTGGAAGTAGAAAACTAGATCACAAATTTTTTTCGATGGACTTTACTAATGAAAAGTCACTTGATATTGCCTGTAAAGGTGTAACTTCGATTATTCATCTAGCCTCAATTAATTCTAAAGAATCTGAAACTAATCCTAAATTAGCTAATACGATAAATAGCTTAGGTACTTTAAAACTAATTAAAGCTGCAGAAAGAAATAATATAAATAAAATTATTTACTTTTCAACTGCACATGTTTATAGCTCTTCTTTATGTGGAGTAATTGATGAAGAAACAAAAACTTTAAATCCTCATCCTTATGCAAAGTCTCATCTTGATGCTGAAAAGTATGTTTTAGATGCCCATAAAAGAAGCGTAATCTCAGGTTTAGTATTTAGACTTACAAATGCTGTTGGTTATCCAGTCACTAAAGAACCAAATTGTTGGATGCTTGTTGCAAATGATCTATGCAAACAGGTGGTTGAATCAAAGTCTATGGATGTTTATTCTAACAAATTTATCCAAAGAGATTTTTTACCAATATCAGCAATTTGTTCTGCCACTCTTTATGCTCTTAAAAATAAAAATTATGATGGACAGGTGTTAAATTTATCATCTGGAAACTCATTATCACTAGAAAAATTAACTAATTTAATTGCTAAGCGAGCAAATAAAATTCTTGATATTAGACCCAAAATTATCTTTAAAAATCAGAATAATTTGTCTAAAGACATACCATTATTTATATTAAATAAAAAACTATTAGAATCAAGTCTTATCTTTGATATAAGCCTTACTAATGAAATTGATGAGCTTTTATTAAGATGTCAAAAATGGTTTGGTTAAAGAGTTTAAGAAAATGAAAAGTCCCTTAATAAGCATTGTTATGAATTGCTTCAATAGTGATAAGTACCTTAAAGATGCAATTGATTCTGTGTATGCGCAGACTTATAAAAATTGGGAAATTATCTTTTGGGATAATGCATCAACAGATAAGAGTTCTTCTATAGCTAAATCTTATGATGATAAGATAAAGTACTTTTATTCTGATGAAACTACCTCACTTGGTAAGGCAAGAAATTTAGCCCTTAAAAAAGTTAAAGGAGAATTTATTTCTTTTCTTGATTGTGATGATCTTTATTTTCCTGAGAAATTGAAAATACAGATTGAGTTAATGCTATCTCGTAATTATGTGATGTCCTATGGAAGTGCTATTATTATTAATGATAAGGGAAATGAGAAAAAAAAATTAAAGGTTTCCAATAAAAGTGGTTATATTTTTGGAAATTTATTGATGCACTATGAAATTAATATGCAAAGCGTAATGGTGAATAGCTCTTTTTTATCTAAAAATAATCTAAATTTTGCCGAAAATCTTAAGTATTGCCCAGATTATAATTTATTTATGGAGATTTCATCTAGATCTAAAATTGGTGTTTTAAAGGATTTTCTTGTGAAGTATAGAGTTTCCGATAACTCTCTTTCCAGAAGTACTTTGGATATTGTTTCGACTGAAATTAAATTTACATTAGATAATATTTTACCTATGCAGCCAGAATTGAGATTACAGTTAAGTAGAGAGTTTAATATAGCTTATAAAAAACTACATTATTATGATGCTATTGCAGCAATCTATAAAGATGATAGAAATCTTGCACGAAAAAAACTAAAGCCTATAATTTATTCTAGGATTATTTATTTTGTTATTTATTTAGTATTATTTATCCCATTACCTAAAAAAATATTTCTAAAGGCTCTAGGAAGATGATTGTTGCAATTACTGGAGGAACTGGCTTTATTGGTAAAACTCTCGTTGAGAAACATCTTCAAAGTGGAGATCAAGTAAGGATACTTTCACGTACTAAGAATTTAAATAATAATGTGGATTCCTTTATAGGAGATTTAACCAAAATAAATATTGACCTCTCAAAGTTTGTTGATAATGTTGATGTTCTTTATCATTGTGCTGGTGAAATAAATAATACTTTGTGGATGTATAAATTACATATAGATGGCACAGAGAGATTAATTAATGCTTCATTTGGAAAAGTTAAACGCTGGGTTCAACTTAGTAGCGTTGGTGCTTATGGGATTTGTAGGGAAGGGATTGTTACAGAAAAGTCAATTGAAAATCCTATTACTATATATGAAAGGACCAAAACTGAATCTGACGCTTTAGTTAGGAAAAGTGGTATACCATATGTTATTGTTCGTCCATCAAATGTTTTTGGAAAGGGGATGTCAAATCTTTCTTTATCAAAACTTCTTAATATGCTTGAAAAAAATATTTTTTTTTTCTTAGGTAGGCCAGGTTCTCTAGTAAATTATATAAATGTTGAGGATGTTGCTCGTGCATTAATTTTATGTGGCCAAAAAGACTTAGCAATTGGAAATACTTATAATATATCTCAATCAATAACTGTAGAGATTATGATTAAGTCTCTTTTAAATGACCTAGATAAAAAAAGAAAAATTCTAAGATTTCCTGAATTACCATTTAGGTTAATAGCTAAAGTTTCTATTTTATTTCCTAAATTTCCTCTAACTTCGTCTAGAATAGATGCTCTGACTGGCAGATGTTTTTATGATGCAAAGAAAATTGAAAATGAATTAGGATTTAAATTTAATAAAAAATTAGAGGAGCACTTCAAATTTTTTGCCAAAAAAAAATAGCAGTTATAGTTTCATCTCCCATGACGATAAAATCATTTTTAACTCATCAGATTGAGGCACTTTCTAAAGAGTATTCTGTAACTTTAATTGCAAATTATGATTGCAATATGGAGAAATTTGACTGGTTACCAGCTAATATAATTAAAAAAAATATTCCTATTTTGAGAAAAATTAGCATGTTTAATGATTTCAAGGCACTATTTTTGTTAACTACATTTCTTAATAAGGAAAAATTTTCTTTAATTTATTCTATTACACCAAAGGCAGGATTACTATCAATGGTAGCATCTTCTTTGCTAATAATTCCAAATAGGATTCATATTTTTACTGGTCAGGTATGGTCTACAAAAAAAGGAATTGTAAGATTTTTTTTAAAAATGTTGGATAAGTTAATTGCAAAACTGGCTACAAAAATTCTTGTTGATGGTAATTCTCAACGCAATTTTCTTATTGAGGAGGGTGTACTTTTAAACCATAACTCGTTAGTTTTGGGGAATGGTTCAATCAGCGGCGTTGATGTTGATCGTTTTAAATTTAACCAAAAAAAAAGAGATATTATTAGGCAAAAATTTAAAGTTGAAGAAGCTGCTATTGTATTACTTTTTCTAGGGCGTATTAACAAAGAAAAAGGTGTACTAATTCTAGCTGATGCTTTTTCTAAAGTGCAAAAAAAATATCTAAACTCAGAATTATGGTTTGTTGGTCCAGATGAAGAAAAGTTGCAAATGCATTTGCAAAAAACCACTGGTGTCCGGACATTAGAATTTACTAATCATCCTGAGGAATATATGATATCTGCTGATATATTCTGTTTGCCAAGTTATAGAGAGGGTTTTGGAACAGTAATAATTGAGGCTGCAGCATGTGGTGTTCCATCTATTGGATCTGATATTTATGGGTTAAGGGATTCAATTATTGATGGCGAAACTGGAATTTTATTCCCAGTTGGCTCCTCTATAGATCTTGAGAAAGCAATAGAGAAGCTTATAGAAGATAAAATATTAAGAAAAAAAATGGGTAAACTAGCCAGATTAAGAGCTATAGACAAATTTACACAAAAACACTTGACTAATGAGTTAATTTTTCTGTTTAAAAATCTATTGAAATAATCTAAAACTTGTGATAAATATTTATAAAATTGATAGACTTTTTGACTTTACATTATCGCTTTCACTAGTGCTTACATCTTCTATATTAATTATTTTTTTCTAATGATAAAAAGTCAATCTACCTGGCCTCATTATTCAGAGGATGAAGTTGAAGTTGTTTCTAAAATTCTCCGATCTGGTAAAGTTAACTACTGGACAGGTGAAGAATGCAGATTGTTTGAAAAAGAATTTTCAAAATTTTGTAATAGTAAGTATTCTGTTGCAGTATCTAATGGAACTGTTGCACTGGATTTAGCATTATTGTCTCTTGGTGTTGGATCAGGTGATGAGGTTATTGTTACTTCGAGAACATTCATAGCTTCTGCGTCATCAATAGTTAATGTTGGTGCTAAGCCAATTTTTTGTGATGTAGATCTAAATAATGGCAATATTTCGATAGATAATATAAAAAAACTTTTTTCTACTAAAACTAAAGCAATAATTTGTGTACATTTAGGTGGTTTTCCATGTGACATGGAGCCAATAATGAATTTTGCAGTTAGTAAAAAAATATTTGTAATTGAAGATTGTTCTCAGGCTCATGGTGCCTCTTACAAAGGAATTCCAGTTGGTAGCGTAGGAAATATTAGCACTTGGTCTTTTTGCCAAGATAAAATTATTTCAACCGCAGGTGAGGGCGGTATGGTAACAACAAATGATCATAGCCTTTGGAAATTTGTTTGGTCTTTCAAGGATCATGGGAAAGATTATGATGCAGTGTATTTTAAAAAACATCAAAATCACTATAAATGGCTCCATGAATCAATTGGAACAAACTGGCGAATGACAGAAATTCAAGCTGCTGTTGGGCGTATACAGCTTGGTAAAATTGCTGATTGGCAAAAAATAAGACAGCATAATTCTGAGGTTATTTTAAAAACTTGTAGTCAATTTCCGCATGCAATTCGTATATCAACTATTAATAATCATTTTAAGCACGCTTGGTATAAGTGTAATGTATTTGTGCGGCCTGATGGTTTGAAGAAAAATTGGAGTCGTGATCGAATTATTGATGAAATAAATAATTTAGGGGGAGAGTGTTTTGTTGGCCCTTGTCCAGAGGTTTATCTTGAAAAAGCTTTTAGTAACTTTTGGCCTTTAAAGCGCCTAAAAAATGCGAAACAACTTGGTGAGACTTCTTTAGTCTTTTTAGTTCACCCGACATTAACATCTAGTGAAATTAAAGCAACTTGTAATATTATAAAAAATGTTATGAATAGGGCAAGTTTATGAAAAAAATGTTGCAAAATTTAATTCACCTTAATCACAAGTATAAAAAAATACTTATGATGTTTGTAGACTCCTTTTTTGTGATTATAGTTTTGATTGCTTCATTCTCCTTAAGGTTTTCAGAGTTTTTTATACCAGTAAACAAGTTGTTTTGGTTAGTTTTAGTTTCGCCTTTAATAGCTATTCCAGTTTTCTATTTTTTTGACCTTTATCGTTCAATTATCCGTTTTATAGGGTTTAGTGAATTATGGAATATAGTAAAAGCTGCAACAGTTTATGCTTTTATTTGGGGTTTGCTGGCACTTCTGATTATGTTTCCAGAACCAGTTTCTTATTTGAAATTACCAAGATCAGTCATTTTATTAAATTGGTTTTTAGCAACATTTACATTAGCAGGCATAAGAATTTTTGCGCGTTATTTATTAACAGACATTGTTGCTACATCCAAAATAAATGTTGTAATATACGGTGCAGGTGCTTCTGGAATAGATTTACATGCCTCATTAATTAAGTCTAAATCATATCATGTACTTTACTTTATAGATGATAGCTCAAGAATTCAAGGCCGTTCTATTAATGGTGTAGATGTTATATCATTTATTAAATTTAAGAAGTTAATTAAAATAAAGAATATACAAGAAGTTCTTTTAGCAATGCCCTCATCCTCTCGAAGTAGGAGTAAAGAAATAATGTCTATTCTTACTCCCTTATCATTAATAGTCAAATCTTTGCCTAGTCTCCATGAATTATTAGAGGGTAAGGTTAGTATTAATGATCTTAGAGAAATAAAAATTAAGGATTTGCTAGGGAGGCCTATTACCCCATCTGATGAATTCCAACTTACCTCTGATAATATCGGTAATGTTGTTATGGTGACTGGTGCTGGAGGGTCGATTGGTTCAGAAATTTGCAGGCAAATAGCATCTTTAAAGCCAGATATACTGATTCTTTATGAGCATAATGAGTTTTCACTTTATTCGATTTTTGAGGAGCTTAAGTATGACTTCAAAGATGCCTTGAAAGTTCTACCAATACTTGGTTCAGTCACAAATACCACTAGACTTCAAAATGTATTAAAGGAATTTAAAGTTCAAACAATTTATCATGCTGCAGCTTATAAGCATGTTCCAATGGTTGAGTATAATCATATAGAAGGAGCCGAAAATAATATTATTGGTACCTTGAGTTGTGCTGAGGCAGCAAATGAGGCAAATGTGAATACTTTTGTTTTAATATCTACAGATAAAGCTGTCCGACCTACAAATACTATGGGAGCAACTAAACGCTTTGCTGAACTTATATTGCAATCTTTTTCCTCCAGAGGGTCAAATACTAAGTTTATTGCTGTACGTTTTGGTAACGTTCTAGGCTCTTCTGGCTCAGTGATTCCATTGTTTGAAAAACAGATTAAGGGTGGTGGGCCATTAACAATAACTGATCCTAAGATGGAGCGTTTTTTTATGACTATCTCAGAGGCTGTTGAGTTGGTTATTCAAGCAGGAACGATAGGTAAGGGTGGTGAGATTTTTATACTAAATATGGGAGAGCCTGTAAGTATTTTGGAGCTAGCAAAAAAAATGATTAATTTAAGTGGATTGCAAATTAAAGATAGCAAGAATCCATATGGAGATATTGAGATTCAATATACAGGTTTAAGGCCTGGAGAAAAGCTATTTGAAGAGTTACTTATAAGTAACTCTTCAATGCCAACTAGTCATCCTATGATTATAAATGCAATAGAGGAGTTTATTTCCTGGAATGAATTAGAGCCACTTTTAGATGAGTTAAAAGTTGTAATTAAAAACTATAATCATGAAAGACTTCGTCAACTGTTGTGTCAAGCTGTCCCCCATTTTAATCCTCAGAGTCATATTTCAGATGTATTATATAAATCTAATAATAAATAATTTAAAATGATTGTATTGGTAACTGGTGGTGCAGGATATATTGGATCGCATACATGTCTTGCCTTATTAAAAGAGGGCCATAAGTTAATAGTTGTAGATAACTTGTGTAGCTCATCAATGGATTCAATAAAGAGAGTTGAAAAAATATCAAAAAAAAGCATTTACTTTTATAAAGTAGATATTAATAATAAAAATGAGCTTAATAATATATTTAAAAAACACACCATAGATGCAGTAATTCATTTTGCAGGTTTAAAAATTCTAAGTAAATCGATTCAAAATCCGATTGATTACTATAAGGCTAATGTAGCAGGATCAATAATTTTAGCTGAAGTAATGAATAAGTTTAATTGCAAAAAATTAGTTTTTAGCTCTTCTGCAAGCGTTTATGGTGATTCTTTAAAAGTTCCAATTTGCGAAGATTTTCCTTTAAAACCCCAAAATCCTTATGCTCGATCAAAATTAGTAAGTGAAAATTTTTTCCAAGATGTTTTTAATTCTGATCCTAGTTGGAGTATCGCGTTATTAAGGTACTTTAACCCCGTTGGGGCTCATAAAAGTGGTTTAATTGGAGAGGATTCAGTTGGCATTCCAACCAACCTTATGCCATATATTTCCCAAGTAGCTTTTGGGCTAAGACAAAATTTATCTATATTTGGAAATGATTATGACACTCATGATGGAACAGGTGTCCGTGATTATATCCATGTAGAAGACATAGCAAGAGCGCATGTCAACTCATTGAGAGTTTTAGAAACTACAAGTCAACTTCTAAAAATTAATTTAGGCACAGGCAAAGGGTATTCAGTTTTAGATGTAGTAAAGGCTTTCGAGAAGGCATCTGGCCGTCAAATACCATATAAATTTTTAAAAAGACGATATGGGGATGTTGATAAATGTTTTACTAATCCAGAACTGGCATCCCAAAAAATTAAATGGGAGGCCAAATATGGAATAGATGAGATGTGTGAGGATGCATGGCGCTGGCAGTTAATGAATCCAAGTGGGTACAACTAAGTTAAGTTAATTTTTTTCTCTTTAGCAAAATGATTTGTGGCTCTAACAAACCCCTCTATACTTCCACAATCAAACCTTTTTCCATCAAACTTATAAGCAATAACGTTCCCTTCTTTTGCTTGGATGTTTAAAGCATCTGTAATTTGAATTTCACCAGTTTTGTCAGGTTTAGTGTTTTGTAGGATTTCAAAAATATCTGGAGTTAAAATATAACGTCCAATAATTGCCATATTACTAGGAGCTTTTTTAATACTTGGCTTTTCGACCAAATCTGTGACTTGATATAAATTATTCGTACCATCAATTAAAGTACCTGCAATAATTCCATAGTTTTCAATTTGTTGATTTGGTATTTCTTCGATGGCAATAACAGAACATTGGTATTGATCGTATATCTTGGTCATTTGAGAAAGGACACTTTGCGTATTATTAAAACATAAATCATCGGCTAGAACTACAGCAAAACTCTCATCACCAATTAATGGTTGGCCAGTAAGAATAGCATGTCCAAGACCAAGTATTTGTTTTTGTCTAACATAAGTAAAGGTAGATTTATCTATAATGTCATTTATTTCTTTTAGATAATGCTCTTTTAATGAATTATCTAGCTTAGATTTAAGTTCAAAATCATTATCAAAGTAGTCTTCGATTGCACGTTTTCCTCTACCAGTAACTATCGCCATATTCGAAATTCCAGCTGACAAGGCTTCTTCAACACCATATTGGAGTAGGGGCTTTGAAAGGATTGGAAGCATTTCTTTTGGTACAGATTTAGTTGCAGGCAAAAAGCGAGTACCATATCCAGCAGCAGGGAAAAGACATTTATTAACCATTAGTATTATTTATTAACCATTAGTATTATTTATTTTAAGTTAAAGAAATTTACAAGAACTATTACTTATCAGGATTTTAAAATAAGTTGGCTTTTTGATTCACTTAAAATTCTTTTAATATTTAGAAGAATATATTAATTTATTATATACAAATAATTATATGTTTTTTTTTACAAAGAATATTACTATATTTTTTATGAGATAATTTAATTAATTTATATATTCTTATTATATTTATTTATGATTTTTATTAGATTCAAACACAACAGATGTTAGCTTCTGACTTTAAGTTCTTCGATGACAATGGTTATGTATTAATAAAAAATGCAATACCATTTCTTCAAAACTCTCAATTTGAAATTAAATCAATAGTTTCTCAGGCTAAATCTGGAGAGTTAAAGAGTGGTGTTTCTTTTGTTCAATATCCAAAATTTATAGATGGAATTAATATTTCTCAGATTGATTTCCCATGGGAGGAGTGCGCCCCACTACCTGGCATTAAAAAATCTATTGAGGCTATTAATTTTAATGAAGTATTTAAATGTTATTTAAATTTAAAATACTCTTCTTATATTGCAAGTTTATTTAGAATTCATGTTACGAGTAAGTATTTCAAATTTTCCCAAAAATGGCATAGAGATATTCATGAAAAAGATACACCTTTAGAAATTCTTTCTAATACTAATCCAAGATCTTTAAGAATGAATTTATATTTTTTTGACGAAAGAGGTTTTCAACTTATTCCTAAAAGCCATAAGTCATTTTACTATGACAGGACCAATGAAAAAGAAATATGGAAAGAAGGACTGTTAACAAAGACTAATTTGACAAATTCAGTGACAATTAATGCATCAGCAGGAGATATTCTGATTTTTCATCCAGACCTTCTTCACAGAGCATATTGTGCCCATAAAAGGGCTAGTTTTCATCTTTCTTTTGATTTGTCTGATGGATTAAAATTTAAGCAAGACATCAAACTACCAAATAATATTAAATATCAGCTAAAACATAATTTTAAATCCAATCCCTCATCGCCAGACAACATATTTAGGGTTTTTATAAATCTTTGTAGATACTACTTACCTATTCCATCTAGAAATTATTTTAGATTTTTGATAAAAAAGCCAAGTTATCTAGTAAATAGAGTTATTCAGCGTCACTCAATATTTAACAAAGATTTTCCATCTAAATAATCAATTCTGGTTATAGGGAAATAAAGTTTGGTGTTTTTTGAGTGGGGTCAATGCCTACTAATTATTTTAAAAAAATATAGAATTAAAAAGTAACTCTTTTAGTTGGAGTTATGTTTGTAGACTTATCTTCATGCAAAAATCTTTTATACAAATTATTTTCCTCTAATGTGGTATAGATTTGTTTATATGACATATAGATATCTTGAGTAAATTCATAAAGCGTTTTCAGATTTACATAATCTCCATCATAATCAAATGTTAATCTATAATTTTTATAATTCTGGAAGTCTTTGTAAACAAATGCACTCGACTTCCGAAAATAATTATTATTTAGAAACAAAGTCATATATTCAGAATTCTCTTCAAAATTATCATAATAATATGGCAAAGTAAGATAAGCATCATGTTTGATTATTTCAAAGTCACATCCATCAATTACACTATCATGCTTATAGTATTCACTATCCTCATTTATCACTTTCTCTAATGCATTATCTAAATGCTGCGTATCTATAAATATATTATCACCTGTTAGCCTAACAAAGAAGTCTGGGATTTGATGTATCTTAAATGCTAAAGATATTCTATTTTCTACATTTGCCGAACCTCTGACAAATTGAATATCCTCTTCTTTTGCTATTTCTTCAAGCCTATCATCTGCCTTATTATTAGTTGTACATAATATAATCTTTTTAACTTTGCGTGATTTTTTTATCCTCTTAATAAGTATTCTTATTGACTCATTCTCACCAATCATTGAATAACATTTTCCGGAAAACCTGGTTGACTGAGAACGAACAATAATTAGTGCATATAAATTTTGTTCTACGTCATTCCTAGTAAATTTTAATCCTAATGGGATAGGACCTGCTGCAGTCTTTCCAACTAAATCATTCCAGTTTATATAGTTATCAATTTTTATATCATCTTGCCTGACTGATCTAATATCATCTCTTGATATTAGATGCCCCAGTTTTATATTTTTTTTTGCTACTAAAATTTTTTTAGCTGAGTTTCTATATATTTTTTCATTTTTATCAAGTTTAAGTACATTATCTGAAAATAAAGGTAATATTTTTTTAAGTCCATTAATAACATTACTAAGCTCATTTACTTCCAATGCGGCATGATCATCATCAAGTCGACGAGATCGATTAAGTGTTACATGTTTTTCAATATAGCTATATCCAAGTAACCAAGCATAATTTACAATATTTTTTGACAATTTATCGTCACCATCTAAGTGTTCAGATAGTCCAATATTCACATTAAATGTCTTACCAATATCAACCATTTTATTAAGTTTTATACTTTCTAAGCTTGTTGGGTATGTCTGGACTCCATAAAAAAGTACAACCTTATTTAAGAAGCCTTTATGTGTTAAATAATTAATTATCTGTAATATTTCAGAATTTGTCAGACCACTTATGGATATAAAAACTTCATTAAAAACCTTTATTGATTTTTCAATTAAATCAAAATCAAGTGAATTTGTAGTATGAATTTTTACACCTTTTATCTTGTTTAATTCATTAAGCTGAAGTACTTTATCAAAAGATTGATCGCCAAAGATATCAAAATATATATTACAATTTTTAAGTTGATTAGTTACTAGGTTTGCATAAAATTCATAAGAAATACTCAGTCTATCGAACTCTTTATAGCTTGCAGAGCCTTTAATTCCAAACTCAGATGGAACAATATACTGGAACTTAATATCTAGTAAGCCAGCATTAACAATTTCCTCAACTAAATCCAAAAGATATTGTTCACTACCCTCATGTACGTTTGCTATTTCTGCAATAATTTTCATAGAACTTGATTCAGATTATGTTGAATTTTTATTTTTAAACTGATATGTATCTGCAACTTAGTATGTTAATATCTCTTACATTTCTACTAATGAAGATCTTCATAAGGCATAATGTATAAAATTTTTTTTTGTATATTCTCATAGCCTTATTTAATCATATTTTAGTAAAACTATCAATAATTTCTTTAAAGCGTTGTGTTTTCTTATTTCACATATATTCACAAAAAAACTATAAATCAAAGTTGTTTTTTCATCCAGAAATTTTTTTGATAATATTTTTATTATGAGCAGAGGTTAACTTGTTAAAAAGGGCATTTGATATACTACTTAGCATAACAAGTATCTTATTGTTTTTTCCGGTTTTTATTTTAGTTGCATTGATTGTAGCAAGTAAATTTGGTATTCCAATATTTTTTAAACAATCCCGTCCAGGCTTAAATGGAAGATTATTTACTATCCTAAAATTTAGGACAATGACTAATGAGTGTAATCAAGAAGGAATTCTTTTATCTGATGAAGCTAGATTAACTGAATTTGGTAAATTTTTACGTTCTACGAGTTTAGACGAGCTTCCAAGTTTATGGAATATTTTAATAGGTGATATGAGTTTAGTTGGCCCTCGTCCATTATTGGTAGAATATTTGCCTTTATACTCTACTGAACAGGCTAGACGTCATGAAATTAAACCGGGAGTTACAGGTTGGGCTCAGATTAATGGTCGAAATGCAATCAGCTGGGATAATAAGTTTGACTTGGACGTGTGGTATGTTGATAATCAGTCAATTTGGCTAGATTTAAAGATTTTGTGGCTCACAGTAAAAAAAGTTATTATGCGTAATGATGTATCTCCAAAAGGAAAAGATATTATGCCTAGGTTTGATAAAGATAAAAACTAAAATACATGCCTCCAATTCAAAAATAGTACTAATGAGATTAATATTAATCTAAATATTAACTTTATTTTAATTGGTTTAACTTGGATTCAAATGTAGCCAAAAGAATATACTAAGAGATAAAAGAGAGTTCATATCCTGATTAAAAATCTTCACTATTAAGAAGGGTTGAGTGTTATGGAGATATCAAATTGTTTAAATAAGAGCTTTCAAAAACTTATAAAGGCATAAAGCAATTAAGTTCGTCACTTATTTTAATCCCAGAGTGAAAACATGAAAGAAATCTGAGGAAAGAGTAGATTTAAATCAACTTTTCTAAAGTAAGGTTTCGAAGCTTAAGGTTGATTACTTTTTTTGATTAACTACTAATCCAAAGATCTAATAGTGTGATGTAAAACTATAGAAAAGAAAAAAATAGTTATTTTTCTATAAATATTTATCCCCTATCTTGTGCTTTCTTATAAATTTAGATGGAGAGCCATAGTAAATAGAATTCTCATTTGTGTCCCGACATACAAGGCTTCCCCCACCTACAATACAGTTATATCCTATATTTACACTATGAAATATATTTGCACCAATACCTATTGATGAATAATCCCCAATTATTACATTACCTCCAACTGCCGCATTAGGGGCAATACTAGAAAAATCCGACATTAAGCAATCATGGTCTATTGATGAGTTGGTATTAAGAATACAATGATTTTTAATTTTTGTAGACGAATTTATTATTGCACCTGCCATTACAACATTTCCCTCACCAAGAGAAGTGTCTTTACCTAAAATAGCTTTTGGATGAATACAGTTAACAAACTTAAAATTTGGAATAACTTTAATTACTTTATCTCTAACTTTTGCTCTAATTGAGTTATCACCAATTCCAATAATTCCACCATAAATTTCATAATTAAAAATAATATCCTTAAGCAAAGATTCGTCACCTAAAACTTTATATCCCATAATTATTGAATTTTTTTCATGATTTGAACCTATAAAACCTACGATATTAAATTTTCTTTGTTTTTCAATAATATCAACAACAACTTTTGCATGACCTCCTGCTCCAAAAATTATAATATTTTTCATTAGTATCAGCCCCTAATCAATTTTGAATTTTTATGTTAATTTAAACATAATATATATTATTATTTGCTATACATATTATTTATTTAACTAACTAACTAACTTAAAAAAAGTTATAAACGAATTCTCGAAAGTGATCGTATGAATTTGGATTGTACCCTGCAAGAAAACTTTATCACATGTCTAGAATTCTCAATCGAATTCAAATCCAGCAAACTCACTTACCAAAAAGAATACACTAAACAGCAACAGCTCATTTATGTTCTTTTTGAACATCTTCATAGTAATGAAGGGTGGGGTTATCAAAAAAAACAATGGCTGAATAAGAGTTACATATTAGGGAAGTACTGGCTCTCTTCATTATTTATCTTAGTTTTAAAGATAGAGCATGAAAGAGACCTAATGAATCAGTAAATCTAATAATGAACATTTCCCAAGTAAAGTCTCAAAGTTTGAAGTAAATTACTATATTTTTGACTGAATAGAATAGTGTAACAATTGCTAGATATCTCACTTTATAAAGCCTACAGTTCTCAATCCTTGATTTAGAAAGGCCCTATCAGTTAAGATATTCAGAATCCCATTTAGTGAAATATAGAGTCCCATATTATTTAATGCCAAAGGTGAAAAACATCTAATTAATCTTTTTTTACTTAATAAAGATCCAGAAAAACGTGCATTAACATTTAATGTATCAACACCAAAATCAAATTTAAAAAGAAAATATAGAGATTCAGAATTAAGCGTCAAATCAACAGAAATATCATCTATTTTTTGAAAACCTCTACTCCAAGAAAAAGAATAGTTTTCACCAAGATCAGAAATATGTATTTTCAGCTCTGGGAGAAATTTGAAATAGCTTAAAACACTAATAAAAAGCCAATTATTGACACTTTTTACTCTTTTTATCATAGATTTTGAGGCTTCCTTAAGCTCATAACCATCAATATACTTATTTGATTTTATTAGAGGCCTATTCATTGCCATATTGTAAGCATTCTCCCAAAATTCGACTGCTGAAGTATTGTCTTTTGAGTCGATTCCATTCCAAATTTCATAAGGCACCATCAAGTAAGCTTCTGCATTCGTTGAATTATTTATGAAATCAACAGCCCTAAGGGGGGTGTTGATAGAGTCATTCATATAGTTATTGTCTTCGTGACAAAAGCGGATCATGCTTGCAAATGGAACTACAAAGCGCGCTGAAAGAGTCGAAGCTTGGATTTGTATTCTCATAAGCTTCTCTTCTGCTAGTTTGTTTCTTTCTGAAGAGTTTTCACTTCCCCCATCTACCCAATTTGCATATGAGAACTGAGTAAAAAGTACATCACATTCTTGAGTAATTTTTTTTATATCATTAACTCTATGGGGCGATTCTAAGATACAGTCATTTACATTTAAAATCTTATAGCCATTTACATTAATTAGTGCCCATGAATCATAAAATGGCACTTGACCAATAGTAATAAAAAATTCCTTCCCAATTTTAAATTGATCTTTATCTGAAACTTCTATAACTTGATAACCAATCGATTTCAAAAAGTTCACAACACGACCACTTTTAGTAGTTTGGTATATTATTGTGATTTTAGATCTAAAATCCTGACTTATCGATTTCAAAAAAGAAATTGAAAAGTGATCTGGGTGCTCATGTGAGAAATATATAAAATTATTTTTTTTATAATCAAATTCAAATGAGATACCTTCAACTATTAAGTCCCATCCATCATCAAATGCTGTTCCATCTAGGTATGGGTCACATAGTAATAAATTATTTTTGTATTCAACTGAAAAGCATGCATGATTAAAGAATTGTATTTTCATTTGTTCCATCCTAGTTTACTCAACGGTAACGGATTTTGCTAAATTTCTAGGTTTATCAACATCTGTACCTTTAAATAAAGCTACATGATAGCTGAGTAATTGTAGAGGAATGGTAAAAATAATAGGGGCTGTTATTCGTCCTAAATTTGACGTGATTGGAATCACATCCATTGCCTCCATTGGCGCTACTTTTGAGTTTTCATCCTCAAAAACAATCATTTGTGATCCTCTTGATTTAACTTCTTGTAAGTTTGATTTTAATTTTCCTAAAAGTTCATCATTAGGCGCAATAGCAATAACTGGCATATTTTTATCAATAAGAGCAATAGGACCATGTTTTAATTCACCTGCTGGGTATGCTTCTGCATGAATATAGCTTATTTCTTTTAGCTTAAGGGCTCCCTCCATAGCAATAGCATACATTGTTCCCCTTCCAAGAAATAGAGCACTATTTTTATTCTTAAAGCGAGTGGCTAGCTTTTTAATTTGGATTTCTTGAAGCAATGCTTCACTAACTAAACCTGGTAACCTTTTTAAGCCATGCACAATTTCTTTCTCTTGTACTATATTAATTGTATTTTTTAATTTACCAATGGAGCAGGTTAAAAGTGCTAGAGCAACAAGTTGAGTAGTAAATGCCTTTGTACTTGCTACTCCAATTTCAGGTCCAGCATGAGTTTGAAAAATTAAATCAGAAAGTCTAGTTAGACTTGATTCTGCAGAATTAGTTATACAAAGAGTACTAATTCTACTATTAGTTTTCTTAGCAGCTTTCAGAGCTTCAATTGTGTCCGCTGTTTCACCACTTTGTGAAAGAGTGATAAAGAGGGTGTCATTTAAAAGCATAGGGCGCCGATAGCGGTATTCACTTGCTACCTCAACATTGCATGGTATCTTTGCAATATCTTCTAACCAATATTTGGCAACTAAGCCGGCGTTATAACTTGTTCCACAGGCTACAATTTGAACTTGTTTAATTTTAATAAAATTTTCTTTGGCTTTATGTCCAAAAGATGAAATTAGAACTGAATCATTTGTAATGCGTGACTCTAATGTATCTCTAATTGCCTGTGGCTGTTCAAAAATTTCTTTTTGCATGAAGTGATCATAATCACCAAGATCTACCTGGCCAATCTGTAACTTTGAACTTTTAATGGGACGCTCAACTAAATTACCTTCTAGATCATAAATAGTAATTTTGTTTATTTTTATTTCAGCAACATCTCCTTCTTCAAGAAAAATGAATTCCTTAGTTACAGATAAAAGTGCCATTTGATCTGATGCAATATAATTTCCATTTTTCCCAATTCCTATTACCAAAGGAGATCCCCTTCTGGCTGCAATAATTTGATCTGGGTATTTAGATGAAATAACTCCTAATCCATAAGACCCAGAAAAAGATTTAATTGCTAGCTGAACTGATGCAATTAAAGTATTACATGATTTCATAGCAAAGTCTATTGCATGAGCAATAACCTCAGTGTCAGTCTCTGAAGAAAATGAGTAACCTTTAATTAGTTGATCATTTTTAAGTTCGATATAATTTTCAATAATGCCATTATGGACTAAGCTTACTAAGTTTTTTGATATATGCGGATGAGCATTAAGAACAGTAGGCTCACCATGAGTTGCCCAGCGAGTATGGGCAATTCCAATGTTTCCATTAATTTTTAGATCTCTCGCTTTTAAATTATCTTCAAGGTTTTTAACCTTGCCGACTGACCTTGCCCGATCAAAAGTGTTATTTTTAGATAAGACTATAAGTCCAGATGAGTCATAACCTCTATATTCTAAACGGTTTAGCCCTTCTAGCAATAGCGATGTAATATCTTTATTTGTAACGCCACCAACAATTCCGCACATAAGTAAATACTAATACAATAATGATTAGTATTATAGTTAATAATAAATTTTGAACTCTTGGTAATTTAGACTTAAAGTTCTTTTACTATTTAAGCTATTTCCTATAAATTTTAGGGGTTTCTAAGCTAATTCAACTTTTAGATTATAATAAAGTACATAATGAAAGCTGACTTACAT
>Ga0075447_10000302_pt1 | contig 24914 bp, 21 predicted proteins | sample CoawatmetaG10DNA_FD_72352 | JGI IMG/M metagenome (GOLD analysis project Ga0075447, IMG submission 72352) | Marine microbial communities from the West Antarctic Peninsula - Coastal water metaG104-DNA | ecosystem: Environmental > Aquatic > Marine > Coastal | place: Atlantic Ocean: West Antarctic...
ATTATAAATTACATTAATCTTTTTAGAATCAATGTTATAGCAGTTAATAATTTGTTTTTTAATCATATTAGAATTTGCAATAATATATTTTGCATTATTAAAGCAATGACGCTCTAAATATAAATAAATAGGGTGTAATAAATTCAATCTTGACTTTTTCTCAATAGATAAAAATATTTTATGGACTCCATCACCAGCTCTATATATGTCTGGGCAAGTTATACGGTCTAATGAGAAGTAAAGCTTGTCTTTCTTCGTTAGATATACTTGCAAATTAAACAGAACTACTCTTAGCCATGATGGAAGTATTCTTGGAAAAATAGAATGAATGATTTCATGATCAATTTTTTTTAATGATAGTGCTTTTGATAATCTGTAGAGGTAATTTTCAGCACCACCAAAGCTAGAAGAATGAGATCTTATTAAATATATTTTTTTACTCAATGTCATTAGGTTAGATAAATATAAGTTCAATTAAATGACACATAGTATGGTCAATTACAACATTACTTTGATTGATAATCAAGCTCATAGTTACTATAGTTGTTTAATTTTTTCAATAGTTTTGGTTGAGCTTTTTCCATTAATAAATTTAACTAATTTTAGTTCATCAGCAATATCTTTACCAATAACTTCTTTTGCATTGTAGTCCGCCCCCTTTACTAAAGTATTAGGTTTGATTGCTTTAATTAAGTCATAAGGAGTTTCCTCATCAAAGATTACTACATAATCTACAGCTGCAAGTGCTGCAAGTATATATGCCCTATCTTTTTGACCATTTATAGGGCGCTCTTTTCCCTTGAGCTGCTTTACAGATTTATCTGAATTAAGTCCTAGAATTAAGACATCACCAAATGTTTTGGCAGTCTCTAAAAAGCTGATATGACCAGCATGGAGCAAATCAAAGCAACCATTTGTGAATACAATTTTTTTATCCATTACTTTTAAGTCAGTTACTAGTTTAGTAATCTCATCAATGGACTTGATACGTCTATTACAAGGAGTGATATTATTACTAGATTCATATTCTATAATTTCACTTATTGAAGCTGTCGCACTTCCAATTTTGCCTACAACAACACTTGCTGCAAGATTTGAAAAGTTAATTGCTTCATCAATATTTGATCCACAAGCTATTGCGAAACCAAGTGAAGCTAAAACAGTATCACCAGCCCCAGTGACATCAAATACCTCTTTAACTATTGTTGGATAAATTCTAAAATTGCTGTCATAAAGTGCTATACCATCTTCACTTAGAGTTATTAATGATACTTCTAAGTTGCAAAGAGATTTAAGATGAATAATTGCTTCTTCTAAGCTATTAGCATCGTGAATATTAATTTTTGTTGCCTCACTTGCTTCTCTCTTATTTGGAGTAAGTAAATATGCACCTATATATTTTGAATAATCTATACCTTTAGGATCAATCAATATTTTTTTTTTATTTTTTTTTGCAATTTTGATTAAAGACTTAGTTAATCGGTTAGTGAGAACTCCTTTACCATAATCAGAGAGCAGGAATAATTCATAATCATGAACTATTTTATTAAAAGTATTAATAATAATATCTTCTAACTCTGCATTAATATCATGTGAGCTTTCTCGATCAAATCGAACTACTTGCTGTTGTGAGGCTATGATTCTAGATTTTTTTGAAACTATTCGTTTTTTTTGTATAAATAAGTATTTAGTTTCAACTTTAATATCAGAAAGTAGATTCCTTAGTTCATCTGAAATCTCACAATCTCCAATCACACTAATAACATCTACTTTAGCACCTAGCTTTCTTAGATTATTTACAACATTGCCTGCTCCACCTAAAACTGAATTTTCACGGTTGATATTTACAACTTGGACAGGTGCTTCAGGAGAGATTCTTTCACAAGAGCCCCAAAGGTATTGATCAATTATTAAGTCACCAATCACTAAAATTTTAGGTGATTTATTCTGTAAATTAATCATATAGTATTTGAACCATGAAGACGCAAAATTTCTGGAATATAAGCCTTAATACCTTCTTCTAAAGAAAAATTTGCCTCAAAACCTAAATTCTCCATAGTACTAAAAATATCTGCTTGTGTATCTGTTTGGTAGCCATCATAGGGATTTGGAAAATACTCTGTTTCTAAATTAGTATTTAGTTCTCTTTGCAAAATATCTGCAATTTCTTGAAAGCTTCTAGGCTTACCAGTACCAATATTAAATATGCCATTATTTTTTGGACTACATGCTTTAATGTTAGCTTGTACAGCATCATCAATATAAATAAAATCTCGAAGTATGTTCATTGAATTTTTAAAAAGTCTTGGAGATTTTCCATCTAGAATTTGATGCGCTAATTGAATAACCATAGAAGCTGTTTTGCCTTTATAAAATTCTCTGGCACCATATACATTGAAATACCTTAGACCTAAAATAGTTAGTTCTGGATGTTTCTTTGAAAAATTAGTTGCGATTTGATCCATAATATATTTGCTATAACCATAAGGATTTTCAGGGCTTTCATTGCCAACTTTCTGAGGAGATGGCTGATTTCCATAAGTAGCAGCTGAACTCGCATAAACCATCACTGCCGAGTCTTTTTTTGCTATTTCTAGTAAACTATAAAAAGAGTTTACATTTATTTTCATTATTATTTCTTGATTAATTACTCGAGTATCAGAAATTGCCGCCTGGTGAAAAATATAGTCGAATTTATAACTATCTAATAATTTAAGGTCATTCTGAACATTAATATCACCACAAATTATATTTCCTTTGAATCCAATTAAATTTTTGTAATGACCAAAACTCTTTAGATTACCATTTAAAAAAAATTCTTCGTTTCTAAAACAGTCAAATATAATAATTTCTGACGCAGGAAAATTTTCTTGAAGATAAAAAGCAAGATTGCTTCCGATAAAACCAGCTCCACCAGTAATAAGAATAGTTTTATTATTAAAATCTACTTTGTTACACATCATAGTTTATTAAAGTTTATTCAATTATAGAGCATCGTTAATTAGTATGACTAATAAACACAAAAAAAGAAAATGCAATTAGCATTTGTTCTAAGACATTTTCATTAGTCTATTTCTAATTAAGGTCATTTATCAACATATTTGTGGATAATGTAAATGATAGTATCATATTGAACCAAATGCAAATAATCCCAGTTATTCTTTCAGGTGGTTCAGGAACAAGGCTTTGGCCATTATCTCGCAAAGAACTCCCTAAACAGTATTTATCTTTATTAAGTGATAATACTATGTTGCAAGAAACCATCTTGCGCTTAAGTGGTTTAAACCTTGCAGACCCTATTATTGTTTGTAATTCTAATCACCGTTTTATAGTGGCAGAACAGTGTCAGCAAATTGACATTACTAATCCAACAATATTGCTTGAGCCTAATGGCAGAAATACTGCTCCTGCCATTGCTGCTGCAGCAATTCAATCACTTAAAAAGTTTGATGATGCAGTAATACTAGTTTTATCAGCTGACCATGTTATTCGAGATGTTAAGTCGTTCCATCAGTCGATTAACATTGCCAGTAAGCATGTGCAAGATGGCAAATTAATCACATTTGGTGTTGTTCCAACTAATGCTAATACTGGTTATGGTTATATTAAAGTTTCCAAAGGCGATATTGATGGTGCATTTAGGGTTAAAGAGTTTGTTGAGAAGCCAGATCTAGAAACTGCTAAGGCCTATTTAGAGCAAGGTAATTACCTTTGGAATTCAGGTATGTTTATGTTTAGATCTTCTACTCTAATTGATGAGCTAACTACACATGCTCCTGACATTGTCTCGTCAGTAAATGATTCAATTAATAATGCCTTGAAAGACCTTGACTTTATTAGACTAGATAAACAAGCTTTTGAATCATCGCCATCTGATTCTATTGACTACTCGCTCATGGAGAAAAGCAACAATGTGGTTGTTGTGCCATTAGACGCAGGCTGGAATGACATCGGTTCATGGTTGGAACTTTATAATCTTGGCGAAAAAGATATGAATGGTAATGTCATCAGTGGAAATGTTTTTATGAATGACACGTCCAATAGTTATATCCATGCTAATGGACAGATAATAGCAACCATTGGTGTAAAGGATTTAATTATAGTAGATACGCCTGATGTTACACTCATCTCTACTAAAGACAAAGTGCAAAAAATTAAGATAATTCTTAAAGAGCTTCAACAACAAAATAGGGAGGAGGGGTTAGTTCATCGCAAGGTCTTCCGACCATGGGGTTGGTTTGACCCTGTTGAGGTTGGTTTGAATTTTCAAGTGAAAAAACTGCATATAAACTCTGGAGCAAGGCTTTCATTGCAGATGCATCATAAGCGTGCAGAGCATTGGGTAGTAGTTAGTGGTATAGCAACTGTTACCATTGGAGAAAAAGTTTTAACTCTAAAAGAGGGTGATTCAGCTTATATTCCAATTGGTACAAAGCATTGTTTAGAAAATAAAACCAATGAAAAGTTGGAAATTATTGAAGTGCAAAGTGGCTCTTATCTGGAAGAAGATGACATTGTTAGATTTGAGGATATTTACGGCAGAATTAAAGACTAATGTTGGATGATATGACATTTAAGACAATAGTTGACTCGACGCCACTAATCTCTATAGATATTTTACTAAAAAAGGATGGCAAGGTTCTTTTAGGTAAGAGGGTTAATAAACCTGCACAAGGTTATTTTTTCTCAACTGGTGGTAGAATTATTAAAAATGAAACCATTAACAGTGCTATGATTAGGTTAGCGTTAAATGAGCTTAATATAGAGTTAAAATCAACACCTAAGTTTATTGGAATGTATGAACATTTCTATCATAATAGTATCTTCAATGGCATTTCAACTCATTATGTGAATTTGGCTTATGAATATGAGGTAGAGGAGATTTTAGACCTTCCAACTGAGCAACATAATGAGTATCAATGGTTTACTGTAGATGAATTATTAAAAAGTAAGCAAGTTCATAAATACGTAAAAGATTATTTTAGGAATTAAATATGGCAAATAACAAAGTAGCATTAGTTACAGGCATCACTGGACAAGATGGTGCTTATTTAGCAGAGTTTTTATTAGAAAAAGGTTATGAGGTTCATGGTATTAAACGTCGCTCATCTGCAATCAATACGGATCGTATTAATCATCTCTATCAAGATCCTCATGAGACTTATCCTAAGTTTATTTTGCATTATGGTGATTTATCTGACTCAATGAATTTAGTGAGAATTATTCAAAAAATACAACCTGATGAGATCTACAACCTTGGAGCACAATCACATGTTGCAGTATCATTTGAAACTCCAGAATATACAGCAGACACAGTGGGTATTGGTGCGTTACGCATACTAGAAGCTATTCGTATTTCAGGTCTTGAGAAGAAAACTAAATATTATCAAGCCTCTACGTCAGAGCTATACGGTGATGCACAAGAATTTCCACAAAAAGAAACCACGCCTTTTTACCCAAGATCGCCATATGCAGCTGCTAAGCTTTATGCATATTGGACTACAGTTAACTATCGTGAAGCTTATGGCATTTTTGCCTGTAATGGAATTTTGTTTAATCATGAGTCCCCAGTTCGTGGAGAGACCTTTGTTACTCGTAAGATCACTAGGGCATTAGCGCGTATCTCAATAGGCTTACAAGATTGTGTTTATCTTGGTAATATGAATGCCAAGCGTGACTGGGGTCATGCTAAAGACTATGTTGAGGCACAGTGGTTAATGTTACAACAAGATGAGCCAGATGATTTTTGTATTGCCACCGGCATGCATTTCACAGTGCGTGATTTTGTGGATTTTGCTTGGCGCCATTTAGGCAAAAGTATCCGTTGGGAAGGAAAAGGCATTGATGAAAAAGGTTATGATTCTAAAACAGGTAATTTAATTGTTAAAGTTGATCCACGTTATTTCCGTCCAACTGAAGTAGAAAGCTTATTAGGTGACCCATCTAAAGCTAAACAAAAATTAGGCTGGGAGCCAAAAATTACCTTTGAAGAAATGGTGCATGAAATGATGGAAAATGATATTAAAATTGCTAAGCGTGATGAATTAGTCATAAAAAATGGTTATAAAACATCAGAATTCAACGAGTAATGAGCGTATAAATGGATCTTAATGACAAAATCTACATCGCTGGCCACTTGGGTCTAGTTGGCTCAGCTATTGTTAGGCAATTGAAAAAAAAAGGTTTTAATAATCTTTTAATGCGGACGCATAAAGAGTTAGACCTTACTAATCAATCAAAAGTACAAGTATTTTTTCAAGAAGAGCGCCCTGATTATGTCATCCTTTCAGCGGGTAAAGTTGGAGGTATATATGCGAATAACACCTATCCTGTAGATTTCATTTATCAAAATATAATGATTGAAGCTAATGTTATTAACTCAGCTTATGAGAATAAAGTGAAACGTTTGTTGTTTTTAGGCAGCACTTGTATTTACCCTAAAGCAATAGAGCAACCCATGAGAGAAGAGTCAATACTTACAGACGTACTTGAGCCTACTAATGAACCATATGCAATCGCTAAAATTGCAGGTATTAAGCTATGTGAGTCATATAACCGTCAACATGGTACTAATTTTAGGTCAGTCATGCCAACCAATCTATATGGGATTAATGACAATTTTCATCCAGAAAATTCACACGTTATCCCTTCATTGATGCGCCGTTTTCATGAGGCAAAAGTTAATAATGATTCTGAAGTAGTTGTATGGGGTACTGGTAATGCCATGCGTGAGTTTTTGTATGTGGATGATATGGCAGAAGCGTCATTATTTGTATTGGAGTTAAATGAACTGACATATAAGACTAATACAAAGCCAATGCTATCTCATATTAATGTTGGCACAGGTAAAGACATAACAATAAAAGAGATAGCAGAAACTATGAAAGAAGTGATTGGCTTTGAAGGAAAATTAATTTTTGATACTACCAAGCCAGATGGTGCGGCAAGAAAGTTGATTGATGTAACTAAGCTTCAGGATATGGGTTGGAAATACAGCGTTGAACTGAGAGAGGGACTTAAAAAAACTTATGACTGGTATTTGAATCTAAAAAAATTATGAAAATTTTTATAATTGGTGGTGCAGGATATATTGGTTCGCACATGGTGAAAATCGCTTACATGGCTGGACATGATGTAATCACACTTGATAATCTTTCAACAGGACATCAAGATGCGGTCTTGTATGGAGAGTTTGAATTTTGTGATATTTTAAATTCGGAAGATCTGGATAGAATATTTAAAAAATACAATCCTGATGCTGTTATGCATTTTAGTGCTTATTCCTTGGTGGGTGAGTCAATGATTGATCCTTATAAATACTATAATAATAATGTATCTGGGACACTTAGTTTACTTAAAGTAATGATTGATAATAATTGTAAGAAGTTTATATTTAGCTCATCAGCTTCAATTTTTGGAAATCCAAAATATACTCCGATTGATGAAAACCATCCTAAAAATCCCATCAATCCTTATGGCAGATCAAAATTGATGGTTGAGGAAATTCTTAAAGATTTTGAATCTGCTTATTGTTTGAAATTTGTATCATTTAGATACTTCAATGCTGTTGGTCATGACCCAGATGTAAATCTAAGTGAAAGGCATGATCCAGAAACTCACCTACTGCCAATTATTATGCAGGCAGTATATGGTAGAAGGGAGTCTGTTAGAATTTTTGGTACTGATTATGATACGATTGACGGAACTTGTGTAAGGGACTATATACATGTTAATGACCTTGCTAATGCACACTTACAGGGCCTTAATTATTTGGATGATAATAACTCTCAAAGTGCAGAATTTAATCTAGGAAATGGAAATGGATTAAGCGTCAAAGAGGTTATTAAAAAAGTAAAAGAGGTTACTAATAAGGATTTTAAAGTTGTAGAAGAGGGTAGGAGGGATGGTGACCCGTCAACTTTGATTGCTAGTGATGTAAAAGCTAAAAGAGTGTTGAAATTACAATCAGATTTTCCTGATTTAGAGGAAGTTATCAAGACATTATATATCAAATGAAAATAGCAATAACTGGTATCGGTTACGTTGGCTTATCTAATGCAATGCTTCTAGCTCAATGCAATGAGGTAGTTGCTCTTGATATCATTCCTGAGAAGATTGAACAGCTAAATAACAAAATCTCACCAATTGCAGATACTGAGATTGAAGATTTCCTAGCTAATAAAAACCTTAATTTTGTAGCGACTTTAGATAAAGAATTTGCCTATAAAAATGCCGATTTTATTATTATCTCTACTCCTACTGATTACGACACAGTCAACAACTGCTTCAATACTTCCTCAATAGAATCAGCCATAGAAGATGTAATGAATATCAATCCTGGTGCAGTAATGATTATTAAATCGACTGTACCAGTAGGCTATACTCTAAGTGTTAAAGATAAATTTAATTGTGACAATATTATCTTCTCTCCAGAATTCTTACGAGAAGGAAGCGCATTGCATGATAATCTTTATCCATCTCGAATCATTGTAGGTGAGAGATCAGATAGAGCTAAGGTTTTTGCAGATCTTCTTAAAGAGGGTGCTATAAAAAATAATATTGATATTTTATTTACAGATTCTAACGAAGCTGAGGCAGTCAAGCTTTTCTCAAATGCTTATCTTGCTATGAGAGTGTCATATTTTAATGAACTAGATTCATATGCAGAATCGTTTGGATTTAGTAGTAAACAGATTATTAAAGGAGTGGGTTTAGACCCCAGAATAGGGTTACATTACAACAACCCATCATTTGGTTATGGCGGCTATTGTTTTCCTAAAGACACTAAACAATTAAGATCAAACTTTAAAGGAATTCCCAATAATATAATCAGTGCAATTATTGATTCTAACTCGACTCGTAAAGACTTCGTTGCAGACTCAATTATTAGTAAAAATCCGCAAGTGGTAGGTGTTCATCGATTGATAATGAAGTCTGAATCTGATAACTTTAGAACCTCATCTATCCAAGGAGTCATTAAGCGGATTAAGGCAAAAGGTATCGAAGTTGTTATTTATGAGCCTGTGCTTGAAGAAGACGAGTTCTTTCTCTCTAAAGTAATTAAAAATTTAATCGAGTTCAAAGAACTTAGTGACGTGATTATTGCCAACAGAATGTCAGATGAGCTGAATGATGTTAAGAGTAAGGTTTATACAAGAGATTTATTTAATAGCGATTAACTAAGGTAGAGTTTTAAATGAAAATATTAGTAACAGGCGCAGCGGGGTTTATTGGCAGTCATTTATGTGAAGAATTAGTCAAAGACAATAATAATACTGTTTATTCGCTTGATAATTATTCAACTGGCAGCAAAGATAACCATATTCCTAAGGTATCTTATCTAGAAGGGGAGACTTCCCAAATAGATAAGCTTGTAGATTTTATTCCAGACGTTATTTATCATCTTGGAGAGTACTCAAGAGTAGAGCAGAGTTTTGATGATATTGAGAAAGTTTGGAGATATAATAAGGATGGTATCTTTTCTGTTCTGGAGTTTTGTAGAAAAAAAGGCTCCAAACTAGTATATGCTGGAAGTAGCACTAAATTTGGAGATGGTGGATTGGGAAGGAGTCAAAGTCCTTATGCTTGGGCGAAGGCTACCAATACTGAACTTGTTGAAAATTATGGTGAATGGTTTGGTATCTCTTACGCTATTGTTTATTTTTATAATGTCTATGGTGGTAGGGAGATTTCTATTGGTAAATATGCGACACTAATAGCTCTCTTTAAAGAGAAATATAGAAATAATGAGCCACTAACTGTTGTAAATCCGGGTTCACAAAAAAGGAACTTTACCCATATTGACGATATTATTAGCGGATTGCTAGTAGTAGGAGAGAAAGGACAGGGTGATAACTTTGGGATTGGTTGCTCTAAGGCATACTCTATATTGGAAATTGCCAAAATGTTTGATACAAAAATTGTAACACTGCCAGAGAGAAAGGGTAACAGAATGGACGCAGAAGTCATTTGTGATAAAACCAAGTCCTTAGGCTGGTCTGAAACCAAATCAATACGAAATCATATTAAAGAATTTATTAGTGGTATTAATTAGCTAAATTATAAATGGGTAAATTTAATAGAATAGAGTTGATTTTTTTTAAGGTATTGGTGTCTTTTATGAAACTAATTTTAAGTAGATATTACGCCTTAATTTTGAATAATTAAGAATATGTGTGGTATTGCTGGAATATTTTCTTACCATAATGCAGCGCCCAAGGTTGATAACCTTGAGCTGCGAACTATATGCAATCATATGAGAGAAAGAGGTCCTGATGGAAAAGGGGAATGGTATTCAAATGATGAGCGAATTGGATTAGCCCATCGTCGCCTATCAATTATTGATACTTCAGATAATGCAGCTCAACCAATGTCAACAAAAGATGGTAAAGTAGTAATCAGCTTTAACGGTGAAATTTATAATTACAAGGAGCTGCGTGTAAAGTTAAAGAAAAAAGGCTATTTTTTTCATACTCAGTCAGATACCGAAGTGTTGTTAAACCTTTATATAGAAAAAGGTGAAAGAATGGTTGATGATCTTAGAGGAATGTTTGCTTTTGCCTTATGGGATGAAAATAAAAATGCACTCTTATTGGCGCGTGATCCATATGGTATAAAGCCATTATATTATTCTGATAATGGGCAAACTATTCGTATTGCATCTCAAGTTAAGGCGATTTTATCGGGTGGTCAGGTTTCTTCAAGACGAGATTCAGCAGGGGTTGTTGGTTTTTATTTACTTGGCAGCATCCCAGAACCTTTTACACTATATCAAGAAATAAAGTCTGTTCCTGCTGGAAGTATCGTTTGGGTAAAGAAGAATAATGGCCCCTCTAATCCTATACAATATTTTTCTATTGCAAAGATTTTTTCTGAAGCGGAAAAGCAGCAGACTCTATTTAAGGATGGGGAGGCTGATGAGATTATTCATGAAGCTTTGATTGAATCCATTAAGTATCATTTCATTGCAGATGTCCCTGTGGGTGTATTTTTATCTAGCGGTATTGATTCTAGTGTAATTGTTGCAATGGCAAAAGAATGTGGCTATGATAAACTCGAGACAGTGACACTAGGTTTTTCCGAATATCAAGGTAAGAATGATGATGAAACCCCCTTAGCTGCTGAGGTGGCTAATTATTATAATTCTAAACATTCAACATATCTATTAGAGTCAGACGAGTTTAGTGCTGATCTACCTAAAATAATTGATTCTATGGATCAGCCCAGTATTGATGGTATAAATACTTATTTTGTTAGCAAATTCGCATCAGAATTAGGTTGGAAGGTGGCTCTCTCGGGTATAGGGGGAGATGAATTATTTGGTGGTTACTCTTCTTTTAAAGATATTACTAAGTGGGTAAATACACTCTCTATTCCATCGAAAATTCCTTTTTTAGGTGATTTATTCCAAAGTGCAAGTTCAATTTTTAATATGAAGACCTCAATCATTAATCCAAAATTTGCTGGCCTCTTAAAATATGGAGGTACCTATCCAGGAGCATACTTACTTAAACGAGGATTATTTCTTCCAGAAGAGCTCCCTTTATTGATGGACAGAGACATTGCACAAGAAGGGCTTGAGAGTCTCAAAATATCTGCTTTGATTAAGAGTAATATGAATTCTGAACTCCATTCTGGATTTTCCAAAGTAGCGACCATGGAGTCATCAATGTATATGCGAAATCAATTACTTCGAGATGCTGACTGGGCTGGAATGGCCCACTCATTGGAAATTAGAACCCCTTTGGTAGATGCCCATTTAATAAGAAAAATATCTCCAGTTTTAGTTTCAAAATATAATGAAAAAGGAAAGAAAAGTTTGGCAATGGCGCCAAGGAGGCCCTTACCAGATAATATTCGCAATCGTCCTAAAACAGGATTTACTGTTCCAGTTAGCAAATGGTTACAGAAAGATAAACAATTAGATTCATGGCGAAATGTTCAAAGTCTAAATCAGCCAAATTGCCCTTGGGCAAGGAGATGGGCATATACAGTAATGAACCTTAATGAATGGAGTTGATAAAGTGAAAAAAGCACTATTAATTGGTGGAACAGGGTTTGCAGGTCAACATATGAGCCAACTGTTAAGTTTAGATTATTTAGTCACCGTAGTTGGAAGTGATCATGATGTTTGTGATAAAGAGCAAATCTTTTCTTTAGTTCAAAAAGAAAATCCAGATGTCGTTGTGAATATGGCATTTATAACAACTGTCCGTGAGACTTTCGCTGATCCTGATAAAGCTTTCCAGACAGGATATTTTGGTATGTTAAATTTGATTTCTGCATTAAAAAACTATAGTTTTAAAGGAAGTTTATTGAATGTGAGTTCCAGTGAAGTATACGGTCATCCAGATTATACAAGCCTACCTTTGGATGAGCTTGCCCCATTAAGACCAATGAGTCCATATTCAGTTACAAAGATTGCTACTGAAGCCTTATGTTTTCAAAAGAGTCAAACAGAAGGAATTAAAATTGTGACTGCGCGCCCATTTACTCATATTGGACCAGGTCAAAGTGGTAGGTTTGCACTATCCAGTTTTTCAAAACAGATTGCTGAAATATTGCTAGGCATTAGAGATCCAGTAATTATGGTTGGAAGTCTAGATAGCACTAGAGATATTACTGATGTAAGGGACGTGGTCCGGGCATATAAACTATTATTAGAACAGGGGTTCAATGGAGAGATTTATAATATATGTTCAGGTCATGAAGTAACTATGCAGTCCTTACTCGAAAAGTTAATTAGCAAATCTGGAATGGAAATTAGGATAGTTCAAGACAATAAACTAATGAGAGGTTTTGAACAAAAAAGAATATGTGGTAATTATCAAAAACTTAAGCAAAGAACAGGCTGGCAACCTGAAATTACTATTGATCAAACTCTTATGGATATGATAGATTCTTGGAAGTTAAGTATAAGAAAATCAGGTAATTTTTAGTTACACTTTAAAACAAATTTAATTATGGAATTGATGTGATATGTGCTTAAAAAAATATTTGCAGACAAAAAAATATTCCTAATGCTAAGTAATATTGTAAAGGGATCAATTGCTAGTTACTCAAATAAAGTTGTATCTATGGCTGGTAATTTAATTTTAGTGCCAATGTATCTTTTATATTTTGGGAAGGAGCAATACGGATTATGGCTTGTCATTCTAAGCATTGTTAGTTATTTTGGATTTTCAAATATAGGCATAACTCAAAGCGTGTCAAATCATGTTGCTGGATACAATGCAAGGAATCAGTATAAAAATATTATTTCAATAGTATCTACTGGGTTTTGGCTGTTTATAGTTATTATTTCTGCAATTTTGATATTTATCCTTGGAATTATACTTTTGGCTCCGTTGGAGTCAATCCTAAAAGTTTCGGACGAGTTACAAGATATTGTCATACCTGTCCTTGTAATATCTAGTGTTTTTTTTCTACTTAAACTGCCATTATCAGTATTTAATGCTGCGCTAAGGTCACTTAATCTGATTTATAAAGAACAGATTTTTATGCTTATATTTACAGTGGTTCAGTTTATAGGCGTGATAATAGTTCTTGTTTCTGGAGTTGGTATTATTGGACTATCTTTTACTTATGGCTTTACAGGCTTATTATCTGGAATATTATTATATTTTTATCTGAAAAAAATAATTCCTGATTTTTATATTTCAATAAAATTTATTGATAAAGCTTCAATAAAAAAACTAATGAAACCAGGAGGGTATTTTTTTGTACTTAACTTGGGAGCTTTATTAATTTTTGCAACTGATAATATTATAATAAGCAGTTCGCTTGGAGTAGAATCAGTAACAGCTTATGCCATAGCCTTTAAAGTGTTTTTAATTATTTTGAGTATTGCAAGTGTGGTGACTCAAAACATAATTCCATCAATATCAGCGGCTTATTCTTTGAACAATAACCAGTATCTATATGATGTCTATATTAAGACATTAAGATTATGTTTGGGATATGCACTGTTAGTATCATTTCTGCTCTTTGTTGGCGGCAGAGAACTTATGATAGGTTGGGTTGGCAGTGATAATTATGTTGGAGATAGTGCATCCATACTTATAGTGTTCTTTATGTTTATCTCTATTCTTTTAGGTCCTGCAGATGTCATCTTAGTTGGAACCTCGCAGCATAAAGTGTATGCTATTATGGCAGTTATTGAAGGGGTTATAAATTTAATACTTTCTATTTGGTGGGTTTATATTTGGGGGGTAGTTGGTATTATTGCAGCTACTATTATTGCAAGGATCATAACTAATGCTTGGTATCTGCCATATAAGGCATCCATTATTACAGGTGCTGGGATTCATTCAATCGTAGTAAAAGTAATTAACCCCTTTATTGCACCATTTATTTCTACTATGATAGTTATTTATATATTAAGTTTCTATGATTTTTTCGGATGGGAGAAAATCTTAATTCACTCGTTATTTGTTCTATGTGTATTTACCTCAACATGTTATTTTTTTGTTTTAAGTGAAAATGAGAAATATAAAGTAAAAAATATAATATCAATATTAAAGCCAAAATAAGGGGTGCAGAAAGTTAATTTAGTATGTTGAAAGGACCGAAAAACTAATAACTTTGTCATCCAATGAGATATAGGTTAAATAGAACTTTAATTCCTAATTAATCAATATTATATCAATGCTATAAATGATTAAAATAATAAACATAAATAGACGTAAATCAAAAAATTAATAATTAAAAATATATTATGAGAGTAATGCTAATAATGTGGGCAGATCCTAGGCCATATATATCAACAATTTTTACTGCTAAAAGACTCTCTGATGAAGGGTTTTTAGTTGAATTATTTTATAGAAATTCTGATCTCTCTAGACAAATTAATGAAGAAATAGATTGCGGTATTAATACCAAAGTACATATGACTAACAGTAAAAATTATGGCTGGAGGGATAAGATATATTACTTATATTTTATTATTAAACTTATCATATCTTGTCAAAATATAAAACCTGATGTCGTTATAGGGTATGCGAAATTAGGATTAATAGCTTCATTTATACTAAAAAAAATATATCCAAATATTAGACTAATTTATCATAATTTTGATTTTGATAAATCTGATTATCAGGCCAATAATAAAAGTTCATTCAGTAATTTTCTAAGTAAACTTGAGTTGAAAATGGCGCGTAATGCAGATATAACAATCTTTCCTTCTGAAAAAAGGGGGGTTGTATTCAAGGAGTTGGCTAATTTGTTACAGGACCCCATAACTTTGAAAAATTGTTATCCACTTAACTTCACTATCCAGAAAAATGGAGAACTTAAAGAATTACTAAGAAGTAAAAATTTGAACTTTGATAAACTAGTGGTCCGAACAGGTATGATTGGTCCTTATCATGCGATAGAGGAAACTATACGCTCGATAGTCGACTGGAAAGGAAATTTTGGTTTTATTTTAGCTGGATTTTGTAATGATTCGGAATATCTTAATAAATTACATCAAATAGTCAAAGAGCTTAAACTTAGAGATAGAGTGTTAATTCTTCCAGCAGTTTCTAATGCTTTATTTTATGACTGCCTATTCTCAGCAGATCTGGGAATTGTTTTTTATGAGCAATATAAAAGTGGTTTAAGTCATCAGAATATGGCTGGAACATCTCAAAAGTTGAATGGATTTTTTGTTGCTGGCACTCCGTGCCTTGTTTCTAATCATGGAGATTTTATAAATTTTGTTGAGAAATATAAAACTTGTAAGGTAGTTGATGCGAGTAATCCAAATTCTATAGCGCAAAGTGTAAATTCTCTCTTGCCTTTTACAAGTGAATATGAAACTTATAAAGATAATATTGATAAAGCTTTCAAGTCAGAATTTAACTTTGAAAAACAATTTGCCTCGACTTTAGAATGGATAAAAAAATAATTATCAACTGTAATAATTTAAGCAAATTTGTAATGAAGTTTGGATATGCATAAAAATTTAAAAGTAAGCATTTCTGTTGGTGGTAAATTTCATGCTTTTTATTTAGCTAAACAACTCCAAGATCATAATTATCTTTCTCAGTTAATTACTTCATATCCTGTTTTTGAAGTAGAAAAGTCGGGTATTTCTAATGACAAGGTGAATTCAATTATTGCAAAAGAGATAATTGCAAGAGGTTATCGAAAATTACCAAATTTTATTAAAAATAAATATAATTCACAATTTTATATATGTAATTTTTATGATCGTCTGGCTGCAAAAAAACTTAAAGAAAGTGATATTTTTGTTGGATGGTCAAGTTTTAGCTTGCATACATTACATAAAGCAAAAAATTTTGGGGCTTTAACAGTCTTAGAAAGAGGGTCTTCCCATATTCAATATCAAAATGATATTTTAATGGAGGAGTATGAAATACATGGCATCAAGACCAATCCTACCCATCCGCAGATTGTAGAAAAAGAGTTAGAGGAATATCAAATAGCTGATTATATTTCAACACCTAGTATTTTTACAAAAAGAAGTTTTGTTGAAAAAGGCTTTCCTCCTGAAAAAATACTACATGTTCCTTATGGGGTAGATTTAAAGCAGTTTGTTAAGTTGCCAAAAGAAGACAATATTTTTAGGGTTATACATTGTGGCCATGTATCAATCAGAAAAGGATGCCATTATTTATTGAAATCTTTCTTTGAATTAAATCTTCCAGGTGCAGAGCTTTGGTTTGTAGGCAATATTGAAAAAGAAATGACCCCATTTATTGAAAAGTACTCGCATGCAAAAATTAGATTTTTTGGCGCTCTCCCACAGAGTGAATTGAGTTGGTATTATAGTCAAGCAAGTGTATTTGTATTATTTTCTATAGAAGAAGGCTTAGCCATGGTTCAAGCGCAAGCTATGTCATGTGGTTTGCCAGTAATTTGTTCTACTAATACTGGTGGAGAGGATTTATTAGAACAAGGTAAGAGTGGCTTTGTTGTTCCGATTAGAGACACCTATTATTTGAAGGAAAAAATTCTCTTTCTTTATGAAAATAAAAATACTTGTCATGATATGGGGCTTTATGCAAATATGACAATAAGAAGCAGATTTTCATGGGATGATTATGGTCAGAACATTATTAAACAATATAAATTAATTCTTAATGAGGCCAAAAAAGATGATTAAGATTTTAGATTGCACTCTTAGAGATGGAGGATATTATACGAACTGGGATTTCGATGCAGACCTTACTTTGGAGTATTTTAAGTTGGCTAACTTACTTCCATTAGATTATCTTGAGGTTGGCTATAGAAGTATCATACAAGAAGAATATTATGGAGAATTTTTCTTTATGCCAATAAGCACATTTCAAAAAATTTCTTCCTTAACTGATAAAAAGATCTCAATTATGATTAATGCAAAGGATTTTATCGATGTTGATGTCCGCTCTATCATTAATGATACAAAAGATTATGTTTCACTTGTTAGGATTGCAATTCAGCCAAATAATATAGAATTTGGAATTGAATTAGCTATTTCAGTGAAAAGTATGGGCTTTGAAGTTGGCTTAAACATAATGCAAATATCCACCTTAGATGCTGATCATATTCTGTTTGATCATTTGAAAGGAATTGAGAATTTTGTTGATTATTTGTATCTAGTGGATTCTTATGGTTCAATTTACCCTGAAGAACTTAGAGAGATGTTGGACAAAGTCCAATCACAGACTAATGTCGATTTAGGGTTCCATGGGCATAATAATGTTGAATTAGCATTTGCTAATTCAATAGTCGCAATTAATAACAATGTTTCAATCATAGATGCTACTGTTTTAGGAATGGGAAGAGGAGCAGGCAACTTAAAGCTAGAGTTAATTTTGGGTTATCTTAATTCAAAAAGAGAGATAAAAGTAGATCTAAATCTTTTAGGAAGATATGTAGAGTTATTTTATCCTTTATTAGATATACATAGATGGGGAATAAATCTAGCATATATAGTATCTGGATGCTATTCTCTTCCTCAAAAAGAAGTTATGGATGCACTAGAAATCAATAGATACTCACTGTCAGGTATAGTAAGTAAGCTTAGGAGTAACTTAAAATTACAATTACCTGAATATGCTCCCACTGAAGAAACAAAAAGTTGTTTAATTGTAGGAGGTGGAAGTACAATAAGAAAACATATAGGGGCATTAACAACGTACTTATCGAAAAATAGGAATATTGTATTACTTCATGCCACATCTAGATATCTAGATTTATTTTCTGATTTAAAAAATAAACAATACTTTGCAATGACTGGTGATGAGTTATTGAAGTTGGAGCCTATATCTGGGATTCATAAATATATTTTAGGTCCAGATCTTAATACAACAGAGAATATTAGATACCAGCCTGAGAGTTTATATCAACTCAAAGAAATATCATTTACAAGCAAGTATCCAGATTCACCACTTAGTGCTGGGCTCCAAATTGCTTTAGAAATGTCCTGTCAAAGTATATATTTAGCAGGGTTTGATGGCTATGAGGAGTTAAAAAATAAAAAGGATTTATACTTAATGAATGAAAATCAAGATATTTTGAATATTTTTTCATCAAATTATAGCGTTGTCAGCTTAACTCCAACTAAATACAAGAATATTAAACAACAATCAATCTATTGTAAAATTTAGTATTGTTAAATTAATTTAATCACAAAAATTAAGAAATATTATTATGAATTTAAATCAATACGAAACTATATTACTAGATTGTGATGGTGTCATATTTAATTCCAATTTATTAAAAGTGGATGCGTTTCGGTCTGCATTACGAGAATATGACAGGCATTTAGTCAATGATTTTATAGATTTTTTTAAATTAAATTTTGGCATATCGAGATATGTTCTTGCAAGGCACTTCATCGAAAATATACTTAATATTGAATTTAACAAGAATGTTTATCAGGAAATATTGACCGAATACAGCAAAAATTGTGAAGCGTTATACCAAAATGCAGAATTTACTCCAGCCTTATTGGAGTTTTTAGAATTTTATAGAAAAAAAAGAAAAATAATAATTTCAGGAAATAATCAGGCTGAATTAAGGAATGTATTTAGATTACGCAATATTGAAAAATATTTTGATGCGGTTTATGGCTCTCCAAAGACAAAGAAAGACCTAATAAATGAACTATTTTCAAATATAAGTAAAAACCCATTAAGTAAATGTGCAACAGTAATGATTGGAGATGCAGAGTCTGACTATCTGGCAAGTAAGGATAATAATATTGATTTTATTTTTATGAGGTCATTTTCTACAAACAATGATATAGAGCATAAACTTCGGTTAAGTGGTATCGATAATTTGGGAGAATTGATTGAGTAGCTTAATAGCATTTTTACCTATAAGAAAAGGTAGTCAAAGAGTTGTTAAAAAGAATGTTAGGGATTTTGCCAATATTGAGGGTGGGCTTACCTTTATCAAACTTAAGCAACTAATAAGTTCGAAGAAAATAGATAAAATAATTGTATCAACAGATGATGAAAAGGCAATAAAAATTGCAAAAGCATTTAATAGCAACAAAATTACTATTTTTGTAAGGCCCAAACACCTTGCTACTTCTAGTACATTAACTGATGAGTTGATCAATTATGTACCTAGTGTTATCAAAGATGGCATAGTTTTATGGACCCATGTAACCTCCCCTTTTGTGGATGGTGCAATTTATGATGATGCTATTAGTAAATATTTAGATAATTTAGATTCCTTTGACTCTCTAATGAGCGTTACAAAAATTCAAAAGTTTTTATGGAACAATCATAACGCTTTAAATTATGACAGAGCTAAAGAAAAATGGCCAAGAACGCAAACTATTGAGCCCTTATTTGAAGTTAATAGTGGACTATTTATTGCAGATATTGATATTTACAGAAAACTTAAAGACAGAATTGGTAAAAAGCCTATGTTATATAAGATAAATGAAATTCAGGCTTTTGATATAGATTGGGGTGAGGATTTTGACATAGCTGAAGCAATATGGAGTAGATATGGAAAAATTTGATTTTTGGAAGAATAAACAAAAATTAGATGATTATTTCTTTGAATTAGTAAATATTGTGTTGAGGTTTATTTTTTTTGTTAGAGGCTTGACTGGGAAATATCAGTATTTAAAAAAAAATATTGAGCTTAAGGATATGTTTAAAAACCAAAGATGCTTCCTAGTCGCTAATGGACCATCGATTAATAATCAAAATTTAAAGCCTTTGAGTGGCGAAATTACTTTTTTTCTTAATAGGGCTTATAAGCATAAGGACTATGAGTTCATAAAGCCAACGTTTCACATCTTAATAGATAATAAGCTTGCAACTGGAGAGTGGGATATTGATATGATAGATGTAATTATAAAAAAAAATCCAAATGTCATTCTCTTACTAAATGCTAAATGGTATTCTTTAAAAAAATTTAATAAATATGTAAATAATAATCAACTAAAAATATATTGGGTTGACATTAGTCTGTTTACTACACCTTTTCATAATAAGAGAACTATAGATTTAAAAAAAATTACCTATGGCTCTGGTTCTGCAACTAGCGTAGCTTTCATGAGCAGTATTTATATGGGAATAAGTAATTTTTATTTTCTAGGCAATGATGGAAATGGATTATGTCATGAAATTCTTGAACAAGATAGTCATTTTTATGGAAAAAATCCTGATAATAGTTTAAAAAAAATAAATGATATTATTACAGATCTCTACATGATGCATTTAAGTCTAAAACACTGGGTTTACTTTAGTGAATACTGTGATCATATAGGTTTTAATGTTTTTAATTGCACTGAAGGTGGCATCTTTCATATGTTTAGAAGGAAAAAATTTGAGGACGTAATTAAATAATCTTACATTTTGAATTACAAAGTAAATGCAATGAATAGTAAACATGTTTTGATAGTTGGTTCAGCAAAAAAAACTTCATTAGAAAAGATGTATTTACGCGCATTTTTGTCCAGCGGGTATCCTAATACTGATTTGTTAAATATAGAATCTAGTCGATCAAGCTGGTCAAAGAATAGAATAGTAAATAGACTCTTACCAGATTTATTAAAAAAATGGGGTGAAAAAGAGCTGCTAAATCACTTGCGTATCAATAATGATAAGTATCATTATATTATTATATTCAAGGGACTTCAATTTACCAGAAAGTCTCTTGAAAAGTGCAGAAGCATAACACCGGTATCCACTTGGATAAATATATATACAGATGATCCATATAATTTTGACTCAAGAGCAGCAACGAATTCTAATGTAGTGGATTCATTTTCTTTTTTTGATGCATACTGTATTTGGTCAAAGTCAATTGAAAATAGGCTGAGACTTGATGGTTGTAAAAAAGTAATATATCTTCCATTTGGATATGATGTAGATCATCATAGATTGTGTAATACTCCTACAGAGGGTGACCCAACATTAATTTCGTTTATCGGTACATGGGATAGAAGAAGGGAAAAATTACTCGCTGAACTGAAGGATTATAATATTATGATTTATGGGACTCGGTGGGAAAATGTCAAATCAACATTTCCGCATAAAAAAAATATTGTATATAAGTCTGTATCTGGCAATGAAGCATCGTGCATTATGAAAAAATCTGCAATTAGTTTAAATCCTATGCGTCTGCAAAATCAAGGTGCGCACAATATGCGTACATTTGAAATTCCAGCCATGGGGGGCTTAATGCTTACAAATAAAACTGAAGAGCAGCAATATTTTTTCCCTCATAATGAAGCTTGCTATATGTATACAGATATTGAAGATTTAAAGATAACAATTGATAGAATATTAAATAATAAAGATAAAGCAAATATAGTTCGTGATAAAGGTATTAAGGTTGTTATTAGACATAGTTATTCTAATAGAGTCCAAAGTTTAATAAAAGAGCTAGAGGAAAAAAGTGAGTTCTAAGATTCTTTTTATTGGAATTCCAGTATTTATACTTTCTTTATTTATGATTTTTCAAGGGAATTATGAAACATTAAATAATGAACATTTAATTTATATTGTATTAATTATTGTAATTGGTTTATTTCCCACTGCTATCTTTTTGTTAGTTAGAGCGGAGTCTGATTTAATTCCACTAATGCCACTTCATGGAATGTTTTATATATTTTCACTTGGTATAGTTGCCCTATCAGATAAAATGAAATGGATTATATATGATCCAATTATTATCAAAGATGGTCTAATATTGGCAGTCTTGGGGCTAGTTTTTCTTAATTTAGGATATTACTTATCTCTTCGAATTATATCTAATCGACGACGCTCAATTCGATTTTTAGATGATCTCTCAGTTAAACGACAGATGTTAATAGGATGGACTTTATATATTATATATTTATTATTTATAATCTTTCCTAGCCTAAGCTCAATAAATACAGTAAAGCATTTTCCTTCTGTAGCAATGTATATTTCTCTGGGAATGTTGTTCCAACTTACGATAAAGTTCCCATCACTTAAAGTAAATACTTTTTTATTTATTTTGGCATTAACCTTTATCCTTATAAAAGAAATACTTGGTGGGGCTTTGATTGTGCCAGTTATGGTAGGAGTATTTTTAGCTGTTATATATTGGAAATTAAAAGGCTCTATTCCATGGGGTTTTGGTTTATTAATTTTTTTATTTGTAATAGTAATAAATCCAGTGAAACATAGTTACCGGTCTTTAGAAGCGTATGGAGGGATAGCATTCAAAGAGATGTCATTTGGTAAAAAGTTTTCTATGTATTCTGATAGTTTTGGAGATTTTTTTAATAATGACAAAGGTGTATTGACCACAATTAATAATGATGTAAGTACTGTTAATCGTATCGCTAATATTCCAAAATTGGTTGATGTGGTTCAAAGAACGCCAGACGAAGTGCCCTATTGGATGGGAGAGACATATTTACCTATTTTTACCTTTTTTATTCCACGAATAATATGGCCTAACAAGCCGGTGGAAAAAATTGGGCAAGAGTTTGGGCATCGATATGGTTATTTAGACGAAAATGACCGCACCACGTCGATGAATTTACCTTGGATCATAGAGATGTACGCTAATTTTGGAAAAAATGGAATAATCTTAGGCATGTTTTTTATTGGAGTGCTCTTTCGTTTTTTAGTACAAAAACTTAGTGTAAGTACAAATAATGGTGTTGAATATATAGTAGGAGCTTCTGTTGTAATTCAATTATTTTTTGCTTCTTCAAATTTTTCCTTAATGACTGGAGGCGTATTTATGAAGTATATTTTTAGTTTATTATTATTACGTATTCTTACTCTAAGATTTAAAATATAGTGCAAAATATGTCTGGTTGAAAGTCATATCAATTAATAGATATAAGTTTTTTTAGGGGTTAAATAATGGAAAGAATTGGTATTGTAGGGTTTGGCCAAGTTGTGGAAAATGTTCACTTCCCAATATTGCGCGCTAATAATGAAGTTGATATTGTTTGGGTTGTTGAACCAAACATAAAAACTTCTAATAAATATATGCTTGATACTTTAGGTATACCTATTTTCGATTCGATTCACTCAATCGATGATGAATCAAAGCTTGATATTATATTAATAGCCAGCCCTTATGGAACCCGTGATGAAATTTTTAGGGCAATAAAAGGAAAGACCAAAGGCATTTATTGTGAAAAGCCATTTGCCAAATCTCTTGAAGAGCATAATCGATTAATTAACAACTATAAGGACTATAATTTTACTATTGGTTATCAGAGGCGTTCTTTGGAGAGTGTAAGACTTACAAAGAGTATTATTGACGGCAATCTTTTTGGAAGTGTTCAGAAAGTTGGTTTTGAATTTGGCGATATCAGTATTCGAACAGGAGGATTTACAAGCAATGTTGAGCTATCCGGAGGAGGACTATTATTTGAGGCTGGGGTGCATTGGATAGATACGGTCTTATATACTTTGAATGCAGTTGATGTAAGAAAATTAAAATCTACCGTTGAGTATGAGTGTGGTCTAGATATTCATGTAGAAGCAGGATTCGAAATTATCCTCCAAAAGGGTAAAATAGTAGATTTTGAATTAATAGTTACACAAATTCAACAAACAACTAATAAAATTACCTATACCTTTAAAGATGTAAGCCTCGAGTTAGAATTATTCGATGATAGTGCTAGACCTACTGTTATTACGCACAATAACCCTACAGGGCGATTTACATTAGAGAATTATCTTGGAGATATTGGTCCATCTAGTTCGCTTGGCCAGGGTATTGAATATTGGAATAAGTTCTTATATTGTTTTAGAAATCAATCCACTTCCTATACATCTGCCAATCACTCATTATTAACTACAAAAGTTGTAGAGTTTATTTATGAATAAGAAAAATATAGTTATTTTAGGCGCAAATGGACAAGTTGGTATCGAAGTGTGTTTTTATCTAAAGAGCTTTAGTGGTGTATCTGTTACTGCTGTCCTAAGAAATGAGTATTCGGCCACAATACTTAAAAAGTTAGATATTAAATGTTTGTTCGGTAATCTAATTGATGATCAAGATATTCAAGCTGCTATTGAAGAGTCTGATGTGGTTTTAGATTTAGCAGGCTATGCAACAGGGTCAGTAGATGAGGTAAACGACTTCTATGATAAAAGATTGAAATCAGTGATTTCAAGAATGACAGAAGATAGTAATTATATTTTTGCTAGCTCTATGAATGCACTAGGGTTTCATTCTAGATCTACAAAGTTAAGGTATCATTTTTTTCCTACTACAATTTACTCCGCAACTAAAAGATTTGCAGAAAATTTATCCATTAAATTAGGTAAAAAACATAATATAAATACCTTTATTTTCAGATTTGGAGAGGTTCATGGAGTTATTCAAAGAAGTACAAATGAAATTGGAAAATTAATAGATGATGGGTATACTTTTGTTGTTCCAGATACCCCCTCCTGGACAATTTTTACTTATAGTATTGCTGAGGCTTTAATAGCTGTTGGTGATAAGCTAGAAGA
>Ga0075447_10000306_pt1 | contig 24741 bp, 26 predicted proteins | sample CoawatmetaG10DNA_FD_72352 | JGI IMG/M metagenome (GOLD analysis project Ga0075447, IMG submission 72352) | Marine microbial communities from the West Antarctic Peninsula - Coastal water metaG104-DNA | ecosystem: Environmental > Aquatic > Marine > Coastal | place: Atlantic Ocean: West Antarctic...
TACTAATAGATTTATTAGAATAATCCATCGCTTCATTAATAATCCGTTTGATTTTGCATCGCAATTGTTTCATTTTTTTAAATTAAAATTACATGAAAAATCAAATACTATAAATCAATTTGAAATTGAATTCATAGTAGGTAAAAATTTATTAAAAGCTTCCTCGCATTCAAAAAAAAATGTAATGATAAACTGCCATGATTATGATAGATACAAGGCATTAGAGTTTTCAAATGATAATATTGTTGATAGTAAGTTTATTGTATTTATTGATCAAAATGCTCCATCTCACTCAGATGCTATTGTATGGATTAATGAAGACGCATATTTTAAATCAATAAATAGGATTATTGGCTTGATAGAGGCTAGTCAAAAACTTAAAGTAGTAATAGCTGGAAGTCCAAAATCTAAATATGGATCTGAAAAATATGAGGGTAGAGAATTCTACAGACTAAAGACGGCACAATTAGTGAAACAAGCAGAATTTGTTATTGCGCCCTATGCTACTACGATTGTTGGTTCAGCAGTTCTTAATTTCAAACCTATCTTCTTCATTTATAACGATGAAGTCATGAAGGTTTGGCCAGAGAGTGTAAGAGAGCAGAAGAGAATTGCGGAGTATCTAGGTCTTGAGATATATAATGCAGATTTAATAACCCATGTTGATCAAATAGTTATTGAACAACCCAATATTGAGCGTTATAACTTATATAAATATAGTTTTCTAACTTCGTATGAATCAGAAAATAAAAAATCCAATGAAATATTTTGGGATGAAGTTAGCAAGCTGTTGTATTAATTAATATCAAAGAGCGTATTTAATTGAAGGTATCATAAGCGTTAGTTGCATCGAAGAGATGGTAAAAAGTATGGTTTTAATAACAGGCGGTTTTGGTTATTTAGGGGGGAGAATTGCTGAATATCTTTGGAAGTCTGGCTATAGTGTAAGAATAGGAACTAGAAAAAGTGAGTCAGAATTTAATGAAGCACATCCACATTATGATGTAGTTCAACTTAATCTTTTCAATAAAAAAAGTCTTGAGGCGGCATGTAAAAATGTAACTATTATTATTCATCTTGCTGCAATGAATGCTCAGGAGAGTGCTCAAGATCCTGAAAAAGCATTTCGAATAAATGTAGATGGTACCTCAAAACTTATTAATGTAGCAATTAATGAAAATGTTGAAAAATTTATATATTTTTCAACAGCACATATCTATGGTGCACCCTTAAAAGGAGATTTAACTGAAAATATTTCTCCATCACCTCAGCATCCATATGCTTTAACACATTACCTAGCAGAAGAAATTATAATTAAGGCTTCTAAAAACCAATCAATAAATGGTATTGTTCTCAGATTATCAAATGCAATTGGAACACCATCAAATCAAAACGCAAATTGTTGGATGCTAGTTGCAAATGATTTATGTAAGCAAGTTATAACTAATAAAATAATGACAATTAAATCTAATTATTTTGTGGAAAGAGATTTTATTTCAATATCTGAGGTTTGCAAGGTTGTTGAGAATATTATTACAAGCCTGAATCTGAAAGAAGGTGTTTTTAATTTAACATCTGGGACTTCATTAACTCTAATGGAGCTAGCTAACTTAATAAGCAAAAGATCTTCATCTATGCTTCAATACACTCCTCAAATTGAGTATGTTACAAAAAAAGATTCTTTGTCAATTCATACTAAAAATCTTTATATATCAAACAATAAACTTAAAAAGTATGGAGTTAAAATTAATAAAGATATTTCATTTGAGATAGATGATTTGTTAGTAAACTGTAACAAATGGTTTTCAAAATAATGCCAATACAAAAAACTCCCTTGGTAAGTGTAATTATGAACTGTCTAAATGGTGAACAGTATCTAAGAGAAGCCATAGATTCTGTTTATGCACAAACATATGATAATTGGGAAATTATTTTTTGGGACAATGCTTCATATGATGGAACTAAAAAAATTGCTAAATCATATGATTCTAAACTAAAATATTTTAAATCGGAAGTAACTTCAATATTGGGAGCTGCGAGGGTATTAGCTGTTGAGAAAGCAAAAGGCGAGTACTTTGCATTTCTTGATTGTGACGACATTTGGTATAAAGAAAAATTAGACAAACAAATGAATATTTTCTTGGATGATAAAGAAAATGTTGGATTAGTTTATGGTGGATCTGAAGTTCTTTATGAAAATAAAAATAAAAATGAAAAAGTAATGAATCGAGGTTATCTCCTAGAAGGAGAGATATTTCCAAATTTAATAAGAGAGAATTGCATTGTTTTCAGTTCAGCAATTGTTAAACGTGAAGTTTTTTATGCTTCAGGTGGCTTCCCAATAAATATTAAGCATTCGACTGATTATTGGCTTTTTTTAAATATTGCTAGTAAATATAGGATTAGAGCAGTACAAGAAATATGTTGTACTTACCGCTATCATTCTGAAAACTTATCAAGTAAAAATCGCATTCTTGCTGCAAAAGAAGCTATTAAAATTGTCTCTATGCACCTTCCAGGTAAAGCTGCAGAAGAAGGTTTAAAGTATCATTATGATAATCTAGCAATAGCTTATGCTAAAGAATGGCTTCTTATTGAATCACTAACTCATTTATTTAAACATGGGGGTTTGCTTAGAATACTTTTGAAGGTAATAAACAAGATTACTAGAATGCTAAGAGTTAAATCGTGAAATACTTATTTTCATTAGGTTTTTAATTATGAATTTAACTAAAGTATCAATCATTACAGTTGTTTATAATAATGTTGAATATATCAAGAATGCAATTCAATCAGTCTTATCCCAAGATTATTTAAATATTGAATATATAGTAATTGATGGAAACTCTAATGATGGAACCATTTCAGCTATTAAAGAGTTTGAAGATCAAATTGATTATTTTTTTTCATCTTCTGATAAAGGTATTTATGATGCATTAAATAAAGGTATCGAGATATCAACTGGTGAAATTATTGGCATTCTTCATTCTGATGATTTATTTATTGATACGAAAGTAGTTTCAGAAATGGTTTCAAAACTTCAGTCAGAGGATGCAGAGTTTATATTTTCTGACCTAATTATAGTGAATCCAGAAACAAAAAAAATTATTAGGTACTATATGGCAAATTACTTTAAGCCTTGGATGCTAAGGATTGGTTGGGTTCCTCCACATCCAACAGTTTTTATGAAAAAAACTATTTATGATGAATTTGGAGATTATTCACTTGACTATGAAATAGCAAGTGATTTTGATTACTTTTTAAAAATATTCTATGGAAGAAAAATACATTGGACTTATTTAAATCGAATTACGGTTGTAATGGGATCAAAAGGAGTAAGTAATTCAGGAATTTCTAACAAAATATTAATGGCTAAAGAGATTAGACATTCGTTGAAAAAAAACAAAGTGTGGTCACTGTCAATTTTTCAACTACTTAGATACTTTATTAGAATATTTGAATTATTAATTAAACCTAAGATTAAATACTAATATGTACAATATTCTTGAAGAATTAAGCTATTTTGACTCAGGGTTTATTCTAGCCTTATTCATGATTTTAATATTAAGTGCTTGCTTGACTGCAGTATATAAATCATTTGCTATAAAAAAAGAGATTATTTCCAATCCAAATAATCGTTCTTTGCATAAGCATTTCAAACCTAGTGGAGGAGGGATTGTATTTTCTTTAATATGTGTTTTTTTTGTAAGTATTTTAGGTTTTTATGAAGCAGTAGATTTTGAAATGTTAATGGTATTTGGACTTGGTGCATTCTGCGCATCTTTATTTGGCTTTATAGATGATATTTATGATATTAACCCATTAACTAAGTTAATTATTCAAATTGCATTATCCATTTGGGTCATACTTTGGTTTGATATTAGTGAGCTTGAAATATTAAGCTGGCTTCCAATTTGGGCTTCTATAGCCCTATGTTGTTTTTTACTTGTATGGATGATGAATTTATATAATTTTATGGATGGTATTGACGGCATGGCAGCGTCTGGAACTATCTTTGCATGTTTTGCTCTAATTGTTACTTTAATTTTAACAAGTGGGTTTTCTACGCTAATAATAATACTTCTAATATTATTGTTTAGTTCCCTAGGATTTTTGATTCATAACTGGCCGCCTGCGAGTATTTTTATGGGTGATTCAGGAAGTATTTTTTTAGGTTATTTTTTTGGTTCTTTAATTATTATTTCATTGATAAGTGGTGAAATAAGTTTTTGGACATGGTTAATTGTCTTTAGTTATTTTTTTGGAGATACGAATGTAACAATAATCATGAGACTAATATTGTCTAAAAAATGGTATAAACCTCATCGAAGCCATGGGTATCAGAACCTAGCAAGAATTCTTGATAATCATAAAAAAGTAACTATTGGAGTCCAAGTGTATAATATATTTTATATATTGCCTTTAACAGTTTTTTCGGTAACTATACCAATGTGGGCTGAATTTTTCTCAATCCTTGCAATTGCACCAGTAATAATTTTATCCATTTATTTTGGGCCTAGATACTCAATAGAATAATTTATAATGAAAAATAATATTATTGATAAATTTTCACTTAGTAGATCTGGTATGAAAAAGTATGCTGAAAAATTGATCACTCAAGGGGTAATAATTGTTGATCCTAGTAGAATTGATATCCGAGGTAAATTGATTTGTGGGAAAAATGTTACGATTGATATTAATGTTATTTTTGAAGGCGATGTAACATTAGAGGATGGAGTTAGAATTGGTGCTAATTGCATAATTAATAATTCATTCATTGGAAATAATTCAAATATTAAACCTTTTTCTATGGTTGAGGATTCAATAATAGGTGAGAACGTATTTATTGGTCCTTACGGCCGAATACGACCTGGTACTAAAATAGGAGATAAGTCACAAATTGGTAATTTTGTTGAAATTAAAAACTCAAATATTGGTGTTGGCTGTCAAGTTAACCACCTCTCTTTTATTGGTGATGCTGATATTGCAAAAGAAGTAATTGTAGGTGCTGGAACTATTACTTGTAATCATAATGGAGAAAAAATAAATCGAATTATTATTGATAAGGGTGCATACATTGGCTCAGGTTCAAATCTAGTTGCTCCAGTTAAAATTAATGCAAATTCTACTATTGGTGCTGGGTCAACAATAACTAATGACACCCCTAAAGATACTTTAACAGTGGCTCGATCGAGACAAGTTACAATTAAAGACTGGAAGAGGGGGAGGGGTCAAAATTAATAACATCAGCAAAATGAATAATTATGGAATTTCAGTTTGGGGTCTTGGTAATCATGCATTAAGGCGAGTAATTCCTGCAATATTAATGATAAATTTTTTTACGCTGGTTGGTGTTTGCTCACGTTCAATAAAAAAAGTAGAATCATGCTCTGAAGACAATGCTTGTGAAGGCTGGACTGATCCATCAAAAATGCTTGCAAATAAAAAAATTAAAATTGTCTATATTTCTTCTCCAATTGGCGTTCATTATAATTTCGCTACTATGGCATTGAATTCCAATAAACATGTTTGGTGTGAAAAACCACTAACTTGTAATTTTAACCATACAAAAAAACTTATTGATTTAGCAAAAAAAAATAAAAAAATGCTTGTTGAATCCTTTATGTTTCTTTATCATCCACAATTTAAAAAAATACAAAATCTCGTTAAAAATAGAGAGCTTGGAAATATTCATTCTGTAATCTGTAGGTTTGGTATTCCAGATTTAGATGATCCAGGTTTTAGAGAAAATGCTGATTTATGTGGTGGAGCCTTTTGGGATGTTGGCTGCTACACAGTTGCAGCTGTGCTAGGCCTTTTTAACGATCAAAATGTAGTAGTTTTATTTTCTGAAATAACAAAGCATAAGGATTTACCAGTTGATACTAAAGGAAGGGCAATTCTTCAATTTTCACAAGGTACAATTGCTTACCTTGAGTGGGGAATTGGAGTTGCTTATAAAAATGAAATAGATTTATGGGCAGAAAATGGATCTTTTTATACAGATAAAATATTTTCTAAACCTTCCAATTATTCGCCGATTTATAGATATAGAAATCAATATGGAGAAGAAACTATTTTTAATGGAGATAAGGTAGAGCAATTTGATGAAATGTTTAATGCTTTTTCAATTATTTCAAATTCACCTAAAAAGATTTCAGAAGAATACGATATTATTTATAAGCGTGCTAAGGTAATGGATGAAATAGTAAAATTGTCTCAGTGATTACAGGCAATATTTTAATAATTAAATGATAGGAAAATAAAATGGAAAAATGGAAAGATATTAAACTTGATAATGAATCTATGTGGCCCAAAACTGGTTTAGTAAAGTTGGATGAATCTCATAAGGATGATAGGGGCTATATTCAATCTTTAGTTAACTTTCCTATGAAAAACCTTTCACTGATTTCCTCTAAAAAAGGAGCAGTTCGTTCTAATCATTATCATATTACTGACTGGCATTATATGTATGTATTGTCTGGCTCATTTGATTATTATTATCGACCAACTAATACAGATGATAAGCTTAAGATTGTCAGAGTAGTCGCAGGAGAGATGGTTTTTACTCCACCAATGGAAGATCATGCTACAGTATTTTTAGAAGATTGTGATCTTTTGGCTATGAGTCGAAATCCTCGAGATCAAAAAGCTTATGAAGAGGATGTTAGAAGAGTAATTCTGATTGATCCTGAAAAAATATAAAAGTGGCTAATTTTTATTTCCGAGATTCTTGTAGAATGTGCGATAGTAAAAGGCTTTCCAAAACTGTTAGCCTTTCACCAACACCTCCTGGAAATGATTTTCTTACAATTGATGAGCTTGGAAGAGAGGAGCAATTATATCCCCTAGATTTATATTTCTGTGAAGATTGTTATCATGTTCAATTGGGACATGTAGTTGATCCACTTGTGCTTTACCAAAAAAACTATACATATGTTTCTGCTACTTCTAATCATTTTGTTAATCATCTCAAAGATTATGTATTTGATATGATTAGGAAATTTAGTCTCGATTCAAACTCATTAGTTGTCGATATTGGTTCAAATGATGGGACGTGCCTTAGCTTTTTTCAAGATAATGGAATGAAAGTTTTAGGAATTGATCCAGCCACAGAAATTGCTCAACAAGCCACAGAAAATGGCGTTGAAACAATTGCTGATTTTTTTAATTATGATCTCTCAGTTAAGCTTCGTCGAGAATATGGAGCTGCTAATTACGTTACTTCTCATAATGCATGTGCACATATTGATCACTTATTAGATGTAGTAAAAGGAGTTGAAAAACTTCTTGATGATGATGGAGTATTCGTTCTAGAGGTTGGATACTTAGTAGATGTTTATACTAATACTTGGTTTGATACAATTTATCATGAGCATTTAGATTTTCATACTGTAGCACCATTTGAAAAACTATTTGAACGTGCAGGCATGGAAATTTTTGAAGTAGATCGCATATCTCCTCAGGGGGGTTCAATTAGAGTTTTTTCACAAAAAAAGAATGGTAAATTTCCAAGAAATAGCTCAGTAGATGAGTTTATTAAGTTGGAGAGTGAGTTAGGATTATATAAATTAAAAACATTTTATAATTTTGAGAGTAAAATTAATTCAGTTAGAGACAAGCTATCTAAATTACTAAATGAGTTAAAAGCCAATAATAAAAGTATAGCCGGTTTTGGAGCCCCTACTAAAGCAACAACATTAATGAATCATTTTGGAATTGATGAAAAAATCCTAGACTTTATAGTAGATGATAACCCTTTAAAACAAGGATTATTTACTCCAGTCTCCCATATTCCAGTACTTGCATCAGATGAATTATATCAAAGAAAGCCCGATTATGTTCTTATTTTGGCGTGGAACTTTGCAAATCCTATAATGAAAAATCATAAAAAATACTCAGATGAAATAGGCCAGTTTATCTTACCAATGCCACTCCCTCAAGTTGTTGATAAAGACTAAAATAGGAAACGATTTATATTCAAAAATATATGGAGTAACCTAAATGATAGCAAAAAGAATTCTTGTAGTTGCACCTCATCCAGATGATGAAACTATTGCAGCTGGAGGAACCATTGCAAAACTCTCTAGTCAAGGCCATGAAGTCCATGTTTTAACTGCATGTGGACACTTACCTCCTCTATACAGTAGAGAAGATTATGAAAAGACTGTTGTTGAATCTAAGAGAGCTTTTAAGATTTTAGGTGTTGCTAGTTCAGAATTTTTAGAGATACCAGCGACTATGCTTGCAGGAAGACCGGTTCATGAGTTAAATAGTAAAATTTCAGATACAGTAAATAAAATAAATCCTCAAATGGTATTCTGTCCATATCCTGATCGACATATTGATCACCGTATAGTTTTTGATAGTGTAATGGTTGCTACTAGACCTATTGGTATTGGAAGAGATATTGAGATTCTAGCGGCTTATGAGACGCTATCTGAAACTCATTGGAACGCTCCTCATATTGAGCCCAACTTTACCCCAAATTGGGTTATTGATATTTCTGAATTTATTTCTACTAAGCTAGAAGCATTAAATTGTTACCAATCACAAATATCTGATTTTCCTGGACCAAGATCTATTGAAGCTCTTGAAGCACTAGCTAAATTTAGGGGTACACAGTCTGGATTTGCTTATGGTGAAGGTATGCATATAATAAGAAAAGTTAGTTAATAATTAATTTTGATTAATAAACTACTAAATCTTTCAAGAACTAAAAAGCAATTAATATTTTTACTAATTGACTTAGTTTTTTTATTTCTAGTCTTAATTTCTGCATTTTCTATTAGGCTTGGATATTGGTATTGGCCAGATAAAGATTTGTTATGGTTGCTAATTATTTCTCCAGCTTTTGCTGCTCCTTTTTTCTTTCATTTTGGCTTATATCGATCTGTAATACGTTATATTGGATTTGATGCTATTTGGGCAATTTTCCAAGCAGTTTCATTGTATGCCTTATTATGGGGGATTTTTACTTTTATGATAGCGGTAGAAGGAATTCCACGCTCAGTAATTCTTATTAACTGGATGTTTGCTATTGTTGCTGTTTGCAGTGTAAGAATGTTTGCAAGATGGCTCATAAACTCATTACAAATTTCTGAAACTACTAATGTTATGGTTTACGGTGCAGGAGCTGCAGGTAGGCAATTATCTATTGCTCTGGATATATCAAATGAGTACAATCCTGTTGCTTTCATAGATGATGATACTGATATTCAAGGAAGTTATATTGGAGGCTTGGAGGTTTTTTCACAAATTCAGTTTGAGAAAAACTTTGACAAAAAAAACGTCACTGAAGTTCTACTAGCAATACCATCTATATCAGCTTCAAGACGCAGTGAAATTATAAATTTTTTAGAACCATATAATATCCTTGTTCGATCATTACCTGGTGTGGCAGAATTAGCGCAAGGTAAGGTAAAAATTGCTGATTTACATGAAGTTAATGTCAAAGATCTTCTTGGAAGAGTTTCGGTACCACCTAATAAAAATTTATTAGGTCTTAACATTAATGATAAAGTAGTTATGGTTACTGGTGCAGGTGGGTCTATTGGATCTGAATTAAGTAAACAAATTCTTTTATTAAAGCCAAAAAAATTAATTTTATTTGAACACAGTGAGCTCGCTCTTTACAACATCGATAAGGAATTAACAAAGATTAAAAAGTCAGATATTGAAATTTTTCCTTTATTAGGCTCAATCAATGATGCTAAACGATTGAGTTACATAATGAGATTATTTAGTGTCAATACAATATATCATGCAGCTGCTTATAAACACGTGCCAATAGTAGAGTTTAATAATGCAGAGGGAGTTAAAAATAATATTTTTGGTACTTTAAATTGTGCGCAATTAGCAGTTGAACATGGTGTTGAGACTTTTGTTCTTATTTCCACTGATAAGGCAGTTCGTCCAACAAATACAATGGGAGCAACAAAGCGATTTGCTGAAATGATAATTCAAGCTTTAACAATTAAACAGTTAACTGATGAAGAGAGTTCATTAGAAAAAATACCTCCTAAAAATCTTAGCTTTAAATATAAGACTAGATTCAGTATAGTGAGATTTGGAAATGTGCTTGGTTCTAGTGGTTCAGTTATTCCACTATTTAAAGAGCAAATAAAGTCTGGTGGTCCAATTACAGTTACAAGTCCTAAAATTTTGCGATATTTTATGAGTTTAAATGAGGCGGTTGAACTTGTTATTCAAGCGGGAGCTATTGGAAAAGGGGGCGAAGTTTTTGTTCTTGATATGGGGAAACCCGTTCTTATATTAGATTTAGCGAAAAAAATAGTTAGTTTAAGTGGTCTTGAGGTAAGAGATAAATTTAATCCAAATGGTGATATTGAAATTCAATATACTGGTTTAAGGCCTGGTGAAAAACTTTATGAGGAATTATTGATAGGAGGTAATATTTCTAAGACTGAAAACTCAAAAATCATGATGGCTCAAGAAAATATGCTGCCTTGGAAAAAATTAAAAATAATTTTAGATAAACTAGTTTATGCAATAGATGAGTGTGACCAAGAAGATGTTCGAAAATTGCTAATACAAGCAGTTCCAGAGTTTCAACCGCAAAGCGATATCGTTGATATTTTGTTTAAAAATTCTAAATAGGTACTTTCGTTTTTTATATGAAGTATTAAATTATTCCTTCTTTTTGCGCAAAATAGTTAATTGCTTTTAAGTACCCCTTAATGCTTCCACAATCAAACCGCTTCCCCTTGAATTTATATGCTATAACTTTACCTTGCTTAGCTTGTTCAAGAAGCGCATCAGTAATTTGAATTTCTCCACTTTTGTCTGGCATTGTATTACGCAAGGTGTCAAAAATATCAGGTGTTAAAATATAGCGACCAATTATTGCCATATTACTTGGAGCATTTGCAGCAGAAGGTTTTTCCACCATATTTGTTACTTGATAACAATCATTAGTACCACTAATTAATTTTCCATCAATTATTCCATATTTATTTATTTGATCATCTTGAACTTCTTCAATGGCGATGATTGAGCAGTTAAATTTCTTATAAAGTGCTTTTAATTCATATAGGAGGCTATTTCCATCAGTTACGCATAAGTCATCTGCAAGATGAACAGCAAAAGCTTCATGCCCAATGAGTGGCTCACTAATTAGAATTGCATGTCCAAGTCCAAGCATTTCTCTTTGACGAATATATGTAAATGTAGATTGTTCAATTACATATTTAATTTCATTTAAATAGTGCTCATTTGAGCTTCCTTTAAGTTGAGATTCTAATTCATATGAATTATCAAAATGATCTTCTATAGATCTTTTACCTCTACCTGTAACAATTGCCATGTTGGATATTCCAGCCGATAATGCTTCTTCAACTCCGTACTGTAATAAAGGTTTCGTTAGAACAGGCAACATTTCTTTAGGTACCGCTTTTGTGGCAGGTAAAAAACGCGTACCATATCCTGCAGCTGGAAAAAGACATTTATTAACCATTATTAAGTTCTATATCAATATAAAAATTTATTTACAAGTATTAATTATCTTTTAAAGATTAATCAGATTATCTTATAAAATACAAAGAATACACTAAATTAGTATTCTTAATTTGTAGTTGAATTAAATGTTTAGATTTTTTAATAACTTTTACATATGAGAGCTAAATATTTTTTTAATTAAATGAAATTTTATCTCCCTATCTTATAAAAAAATTATGCGTAAACTAGCAATTGATATTACCTTTAAACCTACTGGTGGAGTACTAGCGCAAATAAATCAATTAATTTTAAATCTTGAATCTTATGATTTTGAACAAATTATTTTCTATACCACTCCTGATAATAAAAATCTATTTGAAAACATAAACTCTAATAAAGTGCTTGTCAATGTTGTCCCTTTTTCAAGTAAGTCACTTTTATTTAGAACAATTTGGGCTCAAATGATATTGCCTGTTTTATTAATTATTTATGGCATTGATATTTTATTTTGTCCTGGAAATATTTCACCAATCATAAATGTAAAGAAAAAAGTACAGTGGATTGGAACTATTGGACCATTTGAAAAAAACTTTATTTCTTTTTTTTCTTTTAAGAGTAGAGTTGTTCTGTTTATTTCAAAATACTTGATTATATTCTCATCATATACTTCAGACATGGTAATTTTTGAATCGAACTATACAAGGGATATGTTTGTTAAAAGATTTAAGCAGAAAATTGGTAAATCTGCTGTGATTCATATTGGGAATGATATTTTTTATAAGCCAGTTGAAACTAGTGCTTCAGAAGTTTTAAATAAATACAAACCCCACGATTTTATTCTAACTGTTTCACATTTATATCCTTATAAAAATTTAGAGCTCTTAATCGATTCATATAATCATTTAAAACTTAATGAAAAGGATATTTATATTTTAGTAGCTGGTTCAATTGCTGATCAATCCTATTTTAATAAACTTAAATTAAAATTAGATATTTATGATATATCTAAATATGTTATTTTTTTAGGACGTGTGAATAGTTTCTCATTAAGAGAGATGTATTCTCAATGTAAGTTTTTTGTATTTACTTCGCCTTATGAAAATTTTGCCTATACTTTAATTGAGGCGATGAGCTGTGCATCTCCTATTATTACTACAAATACAACTGCTATGCCTGAAACATGTGGAGATGCTGCATTGTATTTCTCTCCTGATTCAGAAAAAGAGCTTTCAGAACATATTTTAAGTTTTTTAAATGATGAAAACTTAAGGTTGAAATATAAAAATATGGCATTCTTAAAAGCAAGTGAGTATGCTGTATTTTCAGACGTTAATAACAAAACTAATGCCTTATTAAATAGAGTTTTAGAGACTAAGGAGGATTAAAAAATGAATATTTTGGTAACTGGCGGTGCAGGTTTTATTGGTTCTAATTTATGTGATTACTTGGTTAGTAAGAATTATCATGTAACAATTATTGATGATCTTAGTACAGGTAAAACTTCCAATCTATCTTCTATTATTGAAAGTATTATTTTCTATGAAGAAAAAATTGAGAGTTTTGATTTTAATAAATTAAATAAAATTGATGTTGTAGTTCATTTAGCGGCCCAACCATCTGTTCCAATTTCTATTGAAAATTTTGGAATTAGTTCCTCCATGAATATTCTAGGCTCAATAAATGTTATTGATTATTGTAGAACTCATAAAATACCATTAGTTTATGCTTCTTCTTCAGCTATATATGGCGATCTTGAAATAGGAGATGATCAAGGCTCTGAAATTGATCTTTTGAGTCCATATGCTACAGATAAGTATGCAATGGAGCTTTATGCTAAAACTGCCTATAGACTTTATCAATTATCCAGTATTGGATTAAGGTTCTTTAATGTTTATGGACCAAGACAAGACCCTAGTAGTCCATATTCTGGAGTTATTTCAATATTCATAGACCGATTACTTAATGGGCATAATATAAGAATAAATGGTGGATTTCAAACTCGGGACTTTGTTTATATTGAAGATATCATTCAGTCAATATTTAAATCAATCCACATTGTATGCGAAGACATTATTTGTGACCAAGTTAATGTATTGACTGGAAAAACTATTTCTGTTGATGAAGTTTCCAATATTTTAATTAAGGAAATTGGCATTAAAGTCGACAAAGAGTTTTATGAACTTCCTGAGGGTGACCCTAAAAAATCAGATGGGACTTCTACAAAAATGAAAGAATTTTTTGGGCATGATTTAAAAAATATGATTTCTATAAAGACTGGCTTAGTAAAGACCGTTAATTTTATGCAGGATAGTTTAAGAAATAATGAATAATTAGAAGAAGAATTGTGTTCTCTTATTTTTTTATTACTATAGATTTATTATCAATCTTTTGGTCTTTTGGTCTTTTGGTCTTTTTGAAATAACTTGAAGTAACAAATATTCTAACTACTTATGCTTAATATTCCAATCATAAGGAATTTTAGGATCATTAACTGGTCTTCTTTGAATTTCTTTTGGATCGTGGGCTATTGTTGCACAATTAGCAACAATAGAGGTTTCACTTCCTATTCCTTTCCAGCCATTCCATATTAATGGAGGAACAGTAATTAAGCAATAATTTTCAGGTGATAAAAAATATTCATCAGTATTTCCTTGAGTTTTACTACCTGGCCTATCATCGAATAGCACACATTTAATTGAACCGTGAATGACTGCATAATTGAGCGTCATTTCTGTGTGCATGTGCCAAGCTTTAATTGCACCAGGAAAAGTACAAGAAAAATAAATTTCCCCAAATTTAGAAAAAACTGGAGAATCATCTCTCAACATATGCATGACTTTGCCTCTTTCATCAAAAATTTGCTTTAGTGGCGTAATGACAACTCCATCTATCATGACAACTCCTGATAAAAATCATATATCTGTTCTTTAGTGCAAGACTCTACATCTCCACCATTTAGATATACTTTATACCATTTAGCAGTAGAGGAAATAGTTTTTTTAGGACTCCATCTTGGAGACCATCCTAATATTTGTTTTGCTTTATCACAGTTAAGTTGTAGTAAGTTTGCTTCATGTTGGTTTTCTTGTTTTTTTTCAACCTCAATAGATCCTCTCCCGATATATGAAACAATATCCTCTGCAACTTGTCTTACTGTAAGTACTTCAGATGTTGAGGGGCCAAAGTTCCAAGATCCAGAATAATCCTCTGGATTAGAATATAAATGGGACCCAAGCATAAGATAACCATTAAGTGGCTCTAGAACATGCTGCCAAGGTCGAGTAGCATTTGGATTACGTAATTTTATTGGAATATTCTTTTCAATAGAACGAATACAGTCTGGAATAATTCTATTAAGAGCCCAATCTCCACCACCAATTACATTTCCAGCCCTTGCTGTTGCAGCACCTAGATTTTTTCTTGACGATAGAAAAGAACGGAAATAAGCTGAAAAAACTAATTCTGAAGATCCTTTTGAGGCGCTATATGGATCATGCCCTCCTAATTGATCATTTTCTCTATAGCCCCAAATCCATTCAGAATTCTCATAGCATTTATCAGATGTTATGTAGACAAGTGATCTAACAGAATTACATTTTCTTACAGCTTCGAGTAAGTTAACCGAGCCCATGATATTTGTATTGAATGTTTTAACAGGATCATCATATGAGTCTTTCACAATAGCTTGAGCTGCAAGATGAAAAACGAAGTCTGGCTGATAGTCTTTTAAAGCTTTTTCTAATGAAGACAAATCAAGAATATCACCAATTATATGATCAATTCCATCTTTTAAATTCAATAATTTAAAATGATTTGGACTAGTCTCCATTTCAAGAGAAAACCCTCTTATATCAGCACCTAATTGTTTTAATATGTACGTTAGCCATGATCCTTTAAAGCCAGTATGACCAGTAATAAAAACTTTTTTTCCTGCATATAAAGATAGAGTCCCATTGATATTTTTTAAACCCATGGTGCTTTTCCTGAGTCATAAAGTGAATTCAAAAGTTTGTACTCTCTACTTGTATCCATAGGCTGCCAAAAGCCATCATGCTTAAACATCATTAATTCCTCATTTTTTACAATTTTTCTTAATGGCTCCTGTTCAAAAACTAGACTTTCATCATCAGTAAGGTAATCAAATAATTTATGACTTGCAACAAAATAACCACCTGAAATTCTTCCAGCATGAGCCTGAGGTTTTTCATTAAATTCTAAAACTTGACCATTTGAATTTGAATTCATTTCACCAAAACGTCCTGGTGGACGAACTCCAGTTACAGTAAGTAATTTATCATGAGAATTATGAAAATTAATTAATTTTTCAATATTAATATCAGACACCCCATCACCATAAGTAATCATAAAATCTTCATTATTTAAATACTTTTTGATTCGAGAAATTCTAGATCCTGTCATTGATCGAAGACCTGTATCAGCTAAGGTAATATTCCAATTATGCTCATTATGATTATTGTGATATACAATTTCCCTTTGATCTCCAAGACTTATAGAAAAGTCACGCGTAAATGCCTCATAATTAAGAAAAAAATCTTTAATTGCTTGCCCTCTATAGCCAAGGCAAATAATAAAATCTGTAATCCCAAATTTAGAATAAGTTTTCATGATATGCCATAGAATTGGATATGGCCCAATTGGAATCATTGGTTTAGGTATATCTTCAGCAACATCTCTAATTCTAGTTCCATAACCACCAGCAAGAATTACAACCTTCATACTTAACTCCTTTTTTATAATCTTATCAAACTATTCTTAATATTTATTAATTGCATTTACAATGTAATCCCTTTCTTTAAGTGATAATAATGGATACAGAGGAATACTTAAAACTTCGTTGTGAATTTTTTCTGTAACTGAGTATGTTAAGTGATTCCATTCCAAAAATGCCTTTTGTTTATGAGGGGGGATAGGGTAATGAATTAAAGTTTTAATACCTAAATTTTCCAAATATTCTTTTAATGCCTCTCGATTACTAGTCCTAATAACAAATAAATGCCATGCTGAATTTGAATTATTTGAAGTGCTTGGTAATATAATTTTAGAGTTGTCAATATTCTTTAAATAATATTGAGCGTATTCTCTTTTTATTTCAGTATCACTTTGCAAGTCTGCAAGTTTAATTGCTAAAAAAGCTGCTTGCATTTCATCCATTCGACTATTTCTTCCCTTGAATGAGTTTTTATATTTTCTATTAGAAAGATTTGAAAAATTATCTTCACCATAATTTCTTAATGATCTTACCATCATAGAAATTTCATAATCATTTGTAGTAATTGCTCCTGCATCTCCCAAAGCACCTAAATTTTTACCTGGAAAAAAACTGAAGCATCCTACATCTCCTAATGAGCCTGCAAGGTCATTTTTATATGAGGCTCCATGAGCTTGAGCGGCATCTTCAATTATTTTCAAATTATATTTAAGTGCAATGCGCTTGATAGCATCCATCTCTGCCGGTTGCCCATATAAATGAACAACCATGATTGCTTTTGTCTTATCAGTAATTGCAGCTTCAATTTTTTTCGGGTCAATATTATATGAACTTATATCTGGTTCAACAAGTACTGGCTTTAGTCTACTATCTTCAATTGCTAGAATAGAAGCAATATAGGTATTTGCTGGAACAATTACCTCGTCCCCATCATTCATAAAACCAACCTCAATATAGGCACGAAGAGAGAGTGTTAGGGCATCAAGTCCATTGCCAACTCCAACACAATATTTTGTTCCACAATATTGAGCAAAACTATTTTCAAAAGTTTCAGTTTCTTTACCAATCATATGAATACCTGACATTACAACTCTTTTTAATGAATTTGAAAATGAGTCCATATACTTACTATTTAAAGATTTAAGATCATAAAAAGGTATGTTTATTAATGACATAAGACTACAATTTTTTTAAGATATGAGTAATCATATCAAGAGGAAAGAAATGACTAAAGTATATTTCGTATTTTCTTGGGAATCTATTTGCAAGTTTAATTAAGAGCTTTCTAAATAATCTTGGATTCTCCTCTTGTTCATCAAATTTAATACTTAAAGTTTCAAATCTTGCAGAAGAGTAGTCAAATCGTGCGCATATTGGATCATTTGGATCATAAAAAGCAAATGAGTGAACAGTTCCAAAATTTTTAATCCAAGGGTCTACATGATTCCAAACAGATCGAAAATAGGGTTGAACAATAACTATTCTTGAATGATTTTTAGATATTCTATAAACCTCTTCCATAACATGAACAGGATTTTCCAATAAGAATAATGTGCTTCGAATATGAACTTCATCGAATTCACTATCTTCGAATGGATAAGGAAAGTGATTTAGATTATGGAGAACATCTGCAAAGCTATTATTAAAGTCAATACCTATTGATCCTAAAACCTTTTCCTTACCACAACCAATGTCTAAAATTTTAATTCCATTGGACGTTATATTATTCATTCATTGCTCCAAAAACTCAAAGTCTTCCTCAGATAAGATATCAATGATAGTTCCTGAATATCCAATATTCAACATATAACTATTAATTTCCTTAGAGATATGCCAAGCAAGATTGATGATTGGTAATTCTTTATTAAGCGAAATAAGATCTTCATCAGAGCATATTGGAATATGCGTACCTGGTAAATAGTGACCAATTTTCAATGAACCATGTTTTTCATATACTGCGGAGATGGAGTTTTCATCTAATTTCAACATTTTAATTAAAATAGCAGCACGACCTGGAAATGCTTTGGCTTTAATTGGCCCATATTTTTCTATTAAGTTATTGATAATGACAGTTTTATTATTAATCCAGTTATTAATATTTTTATCTAGGGACTTAAAATTATCAAAAAAATAACTTTCTTTTTTGATTAAGGACTCCAAGTTAGTTATTTTAGGAAATTTAAATAAACCCTCATTACCTAAAAATACCCTAATATTTCCACCATATCTAGAAGGAAATTCCACATCAAGTATCTCAATACCTAAAGATTTTGCCATATATAAAAAAGATGTATAACTATAAGTTCTTGGATGTTCATGATAGAAAGTGTCAAATTGTGAACGTTCTAGTACCGAACCTAGGTAATGATTTTCAATTACAATCAAAGTATCTTTTTTCATTAAAATCTTTAATGAGTTCAGAACTTCATTTAAATTTTCAATATGCGCAAAAACATTTGTAAATGTAATAATATCAGGATTTCCGTGCTCATTAACTATTGATTCTGCTAAAGCATTTGAGAGGAAATTATTATAGGTAATATGGCCTTTTTCCTTAGCATCTATATATGCTCCAGTTGGCTCAATACCAATTGTAGTTGCGCCAGATTTTTTAAAAAAATCAAGTAAGCTTCCATCATTACAGCCGATATCAAGAATTTTTAAGTTTTGAGTATTATTGTATCGGGAAAAAGTTGCCTCTACCAAGCTTTCCATTCCCTTTAAAACATCAGCAGTAAAACGAGAGCGATAATGGTATGAAGATGGAAATAATTCATCTTTTGGAACTTGATAACGTTGATGACCAGTTAAACATTCTTTGCAGAACAAGATTTCAATTGGGTACTCTTTACATTTTCTATTATCACCAACTTTAACGAGATCATCACACATTGGATGAAGTCCTAAATTAAGAACAGGGAAAAGATTATCATTACCACAAACTTCACAACTATTAATTTCGTTCATTCTATTATTCATAATATATTTTGGTAGTTAAGACCTTTTTTTTCTTATTACTTTTCTAAAAAAGTAATAAGCTATTGATAGGTAAAAATTAGGGTAGAGACAATTAAAAAACACTAATTTTACGGGATTAATATATTCAATACCAGTATTGCCTTTATAAAATAATATTTTAAGTAAATCAGGGATAAAATTATGAAGAGCAGAGTTTTTATATAGATGATATTTAAAATAAGAAAGTCCATTTAACTTAAACTCATCTAAAGCTTCAATAAGCCTGACACTTTCAACCAAGGATGAAAGAGAGGTCCATTCACGAATTCCAGATAAATTAACAGTTAATGGTTTTGAGTAAAAATAAGCATTTGAATTCGCAAATGCTCTAGAAAATATTTTTACATGAGGAAAGGTGTTGTCAAAATGTGAAAATTCCCTTTTATCATTTATAGCTTTAGTATTAAGTGCATTAGTATTTAACTGCCAATTTTCTCTTTTGAAAACACAAAGAAACATGCCTCCCAGAAAGTCATAAGAAATTTTAGGATTTATTAAATTTAAAAATTTCGTTTTACCTTCTTCGTTCCAAGATGAAAATCTAGGCATATTCTTTGGTAAATTTTTCATATTAAATGGATGCTTAAAAGACATTAAATAGTCAGATTCTAAACAATAAGAATTTATATAGAAAAATTCAACATCATTATTACTAGAAATAAGCCTGTTAATTTCAAAAATTGCATTTTTTAGAAGAAGATCATCATCACCAATAAGCCAAATAAATTCTCCTGTCGCAATATTTACAACATTTAAATAATTTTTAACCCTACCAGCATTAGAGGGGCTTTTATAATAAATTATTGGAAGTTTATTTTTAAAAGAATTAACAACAGATTCAGTATTATCATTTGAGAAATTATCAGAAATACAAACTTCAAAATCAATTAACGAAGTATTTTTATTTAACGCTAAAGACTCCAAGCAATTAATTAAACTATTGGCTCGGTTGTATGTTGGTATGCAAATTGATATTTTCATTGGCCACATTATATCCTTTAGATATAATCATCTCATCTTCAAATTTAATAGAGCCCTGAACCAATGCTTTTTATTGTATATTTTTAACTTAATTAAACATTTAAATATTCAAATTAAGTTAAGCTACATTACAATGGATATAATTTAAGCTTGTATTCAATATATTACGAGTTGGCTTGATAACTTTTTGTTATTTGTTTTGCCTCCATTTGTTTCTATTAATAGTTTTGATTCCTGTGATTTTTTTAAAGTAATTATGAAAAAATATTATATAGTTGCATTAATTCCAGCACGATCAGGTTCTAAAGGAATTAAAGATAAAAATATAAAACAATATAAGGGTAAGCCATTAATTTCCCATTCAATTCAGCATGGTCTAGAGTCAAGACTCATTACCAAAGTTGTCGTAACAACTGATTCTGAAGAATATAGAAAGATTGCACTAGATTCTGGAGCAAATGATGTAATTATCAGGCCAAAAGAGATTTCTGATGATTTATCCAGAGACTTTGAATTTTTTATGCATTATATTAACCAGTTGAATAAGACTAACGAGCAAGTTCCAGACTTTATTGTTTTATTAAGGCCAACATATCCCTCAAGAAAGGTTTCTGATATTAACAAAGCTATTGAAGTATTTATAGCTAACTATAATGAATTGGATTCTTTAAAAAGTGTTGTGATTTGTGAGCAGACTCCATTTAAGATGTGGTCTTTGGCAAAAAATGGGTGCATAAAGCCTATACTATCAAGTAAGGGGAAGGAGGAGTTGTTTAACTCTCCTCGTCAATTATTACCAAAGGTATATTGGCAAAATGCCTGCATTGATATAGTAAAAACGTCAACAGTTGTTAATATGCATTCTGTAACAGGTGAAAGGGTTTTACCTTATATAATGTCCTCTAACGAAGTCTATGATATAGACACAATAAACGATTTTAATATGTCTCTTAATAATAGGATTAAAAAATGAAGCCAAGAACTAAACCTTTGATAATTTTTGAAATGGCAAATAATCATATGGGCAGTGTAGATCATGGAAAAAAAATTATTAATAGCTTGAAAGCACAGACAAAAGGTTTTGATTTTGAATTTGCAGTTAAATTTCAATATAGAGATCTTGATTCTTTTATCCACCCTGAATTTAAGGACAGAATGGACCTTAAGTTTGTTAAGCGTTTTTCAGAGACAAGAATAAGTGATAATGATTATTTAAGCTTAAAATCTGAGTGTGAAAAAGTTGGCTTTAAGACAATATGCACGCCATTTGATGAAGTTTCAGCAAGAAAGATAAAAAAGCATAATTTTGATTATTTAAAAGTTGCAAGCTGCTCAATTAAGGATTGGCCACTATTAGATGAAATTTGTACGCTAGGTATGCCTGTTATTGCTTCAACTGGAGGTGCATCCATTGAAGATGTTGATAAAGTTGTTAGTTTGTTCCATCATGAAAGTGTAAGTTTAATATTAATGCATTGTGTTGGTATTTATCCTACCCATAATAGCAATTTACAATTAAATAGAATTGAATGGTTTAAAAATAGATATCAGGATATCGAAGTTGGTTTTTCAACTCACGAAGCACCAGATCAAATATTGCCTTCTGCAGTTGCTGCTGGAAAGGGTGTAATGATTTTTGAGAAGCATGTTGGCTTAGAAGATAAATCGAAGAAATTTGAACTTAATGCATATTCAGCAAACCCAGAGCAAGTAAGAGCGTGGTTAAATTGTATAGATCAATCTCTAAAAATATCAGGCGCAATTTATGAACATAGTTACACTCCTAAAAAAGAAGAAAAAGATGGGTTATTGAGCTTGAAACGTGGAGCTTATGCTAAAAAAATAATTGATAAAGATAGCGAGTTTGATAAAAATCAAATATTCTATGCGATGCCAGTTCAGGAAGGTCAAATGACTTCTGAAGACTTTTCTAAGCATAATTTAAAATTTATAAGCCTTGATAGTTATGTTAAAAACGATCCAATTAAAAATTACAAAATTGAAACATCAAATGTTAGTAAGGTTGCTATATCAAATGTTCTTCATAAGGTAAAGGGTCTGCTATCACAAGCAAGAATAATTATTAATGATGAGTCGAATATTGAATTATCACATCATTATGGGATTGAAAATATTGCAAATACAGGCGCTGTATTAATTGATTGTATTAATCAAGAGTACTGTAAGAAAATTATAGTAATGGTCTCTAAACAATTTCATCCAGAGCATTATCATATAAAGAAAAAAGAATCATTTCAAGTTCTTTGGGGTGACCTAGACTTTACAAAAGATTCAGTGAAAATGAAACTCAAAGCTGGTGACATTGTAACTATTGATAAAATGGAAAAACATTCATTTTCCACTCAAAATGGAGTTGTTTTTGAAGAGGTCTCTACGACTGCATTTAAGAGTGATTCAGTTTATACTGATGAGAAAATTAATAAAATTGCTAATAGGAAGACATCTCTAAGAGATCATTGGATGAAATTTTGAATGAATGTTTTATACCAATAAAAAAGTTGTTGTTTTTGATTTTGATGGAGTAATTGTTGATTCAAACAAAATAAAATATGATGCTTTTTTTGCAATATGGAGTGGCCATGTTAGCAAATATATGGTTAAAGAGTCATTACTAATTGGCGGAGATAGAACTAAAGTTATAGGTAGACTCTATGAGAGTTCTGATAAATCTAGCCATATTGATTATAAGCTTGAATATTTAGTTAATAAATATTCGAAGATGGTTCATGAAGAAATTCTCAAAATCGGAGTTTCCAAAAATGTACTTAACTTTTTAATGAATACAAATAAAAAAATATTTATTAATTCAGCAACACCACAAATTGAATTAATTCAATTGTGTAATGATTTGAATATAAATCAATACTTCGCAGGAATTTTTGGATCTCCCAAGAGTAAAAAAGCTAATTTTAATATTATCTTTGATAATTATAATACTACATTTGAACAGATAGCTTTTTTTGGTGATATGCAATCAGATCAAGATGTAGCTGATGAGATGAATATTGACTTTTATAAAATTTTTTCCAAAGAGTCTGATTTTATATAATTGATTAAAAGACACCGCCTCCAGTAATAGGAATGTTTACCCCATTGATATAGTCTGATTCTTTAGATATTAATAATTTTATAGTTGGTGAAAGGTCTTTAACGACTGCATTTCTTTTAAGTGGATGGTTATAAGCACTTAATTCTATTATTTTTTCATGCATGTTGTCTAAAAATTTTGTTTCTACCATTGATGGGGATATGGCATTAATTTGAATATTTTTATCAGAATATTCACTTGCTAGTGATTTAACTAGTCCCAATAAAGCATATTTTACTGTTGTGTATTGAGCTAGTGATTTTGGTGGAACATTTATTACAACACTTGAAAGAACAATAGCAACCTTGCCTTTTTTTTGTATTGCTAGTTTTGGTAAAAATCTATTTAAAATAATCATTATTGATTTTAAGCTAATATCTATGTGGTTTTGAAAGTTGTCCCAAGATGCATCTTTAAATCTTATATTTTCAAATTTAGGAGCTGCTAGATGGACTATTTTATTTGGGGTCCCGTAATTTTCTTCAATTTTATTAAGCATTTCTATAATTTGAATCTCTTTGGATAAGTCAGCTTTTATCGTTACGATGTTTTTTTTGTGACTCTTAGTTAGTTTTAGTAATTTTTTGTTAGATTTATTATAGTGTGCTAATATTAAGCACTCTTCATCAATATTTCTTATTAAATCTAAGCCAATATCAGAAGACGCACCAATAATTAGTATAATATTTTTACTCATCGATTATTCCCACTTTGATTGTTGCTTTTGATATTTTTATATTGTCCTGATTCATCATGAATGCTTTTATTTCAACTTGCTTATATGCTTCATTTATATAGCTTACTTTTCCTGAAATTTTCAAAATATCACCTATATAAACTGGTTTTGAAAACTGAATATCAATACCTTGTAAAAAACAATATTTTCCTGGTAAATATACCCCTACTAAAGTTGAATAAAAAGAAGATGTTAGCATTCCATATACTACTTTATTTAAAAATCCTTTTGACTTAGAGTATTGGCTATCAGTATGAAGTGGGTTGGAATCTCCCGAAATTTCAAGAAATTTTTCTACTTTTTCTGAATTTATTTTAATGAAGAAAGTTTCTTCAAGCCCAACTTTTATATCTGCAAACTTATAACTTTTCATGTGTTTTTCAGCTTTTCTATCATTAAGTCAATCATTGCACCAACATTTTTTAATGCTATAAGCTCCCCTAGATTAAACTTAATTTTATATTCTTTTTCAATGGCGCTAATAAGATTAATATGATTTAAGCTATCCCAGTCTTCAATTTCTCCTGAATTTGTGCTATCTTCTATAACTAAGTTATCTTCATCAAAAATATCTCTAAATATATTTTGAATACCTTTTAATAATAAGTCTCTAGTCATTTTTAACTTTAATAATTTTATTTTTATTTTTATAGCTTGAAATATCTAGTCTCCAAACCGTATTTCCATCATTATTCTGACTTAATGTAAATC
>Ga0075447_10000319_pt1 | contig 24187 bp, 20 predicted proteins | sample CoawatmetaG10DNA_FD_72352 | JGI IMG/M metagenome (GOLD analysis project Ga0075447, IMG submission 72352) | Marine microbial communities from the West Antarctic Peninsula - Coastal water metaG104-DNA | ecosystem: Environmental > Aquatic > Marine > Coastal | place: Atlantic Ocean: West Antarctic...
ATGTATAAGTGTATTTATATTGAAGCGCATATACAGAAAAACTAATCGTAGTAAAAATAATAAATACGAAAAATAGTATCAACCTATTAATAATTTTTGAATTTTTCAGTGAAATAAAGAATTTTTCTTCAGGCGAAATAGTTCTAAAATTGATTACACGGAAAAGATTTACTAAAGTACCTTGCATCAAATTTTCTAATTATGCTTGTGTAAAATATTTTTTTCAGACTTATAACTAAATTTTCTTTGCATCACCTTAAAAACATGTAGATTAGACATCAAGTCTAAAAGTGTTTTATTTGTAAATTGCATTTTTTCTCTTTCAAGGAGTAATTATTTAAATTATGTTTGAACTCTACCAATATCAAAATACTCAAAGTTATTTGCAGAAACTTCTTCAGAATTTAGTATGTTTCTTCCATCTAATATAACCCTTCTTTTCATCATATTTGTTAATTTTTCATAATTAATATTTTTAAATTCACTCCATTCTGTGCAAATTATAAGGCAATCAGCATCCTCAGTAGCCTCATAAGGACTCCTTACTATTGATAATAACTTATGCTGTATTTCAAAGCTTTCCCTTCCTTTTGAAACTTCAGGATCATAACACTCAACTTTTGCACCAGCATCTAAAAGAGCTTGTATGATAGTTAGTGAAGGAGCACTCCTCATATCAGCAGTTTTTGGTTTGAATGCTAAACCCCAAACTGCAATTTTTTTTCCTTTCAAATTATTGTTAAACAGACTTGAGGCAATTGAGAATAGATATTGTTTTTGACTTTCATTAACTTCACGAACAGCCTTTAAAATAGAGAAATCTTTTCCTTTTTCACTTGCCTGATGTATTAATGAACTAATATCTTTAGGCAAACATGATCCACCAAAACCAATACCTGCATTAAGATAATATGGAGAAATACGTGGATCTGGACCCATACCCCTTTTTACATCATCTATATTAGCACCAGACAATGAACAAAATTGGGAAAGCTGATTCATATAACTAATTTTAATAGCTAAGAAAGAATTAGAAGCATATTTTGTCAATTCAGATGACTCAGGTGACATTACTAAAATTTTATTACTCTCCGGCATGACATCTTGATATAGATTATATGAAGCCTCAATAACATTTTCATCATGCGTCCCTAGAATAATTCTATCTGGATTATAAAATTCAGATATTGCCTGTCCCTCACTTAAAAACTCTGGATTTGAAGCAACTGGTATTTCAATATCTATTTTTCTTCTCTGCAGAACTTTATTTATAAGTCTTTGAATTTTTGCACATGTCCCTACTGGAATGGTAGATTTAATGAGGACTGGAACACTATGAGTTAATAATTCAGAAATTGTGTTTGCACAACTATTAATTGCTTTTAAACTTGTTGCCCCAGTTCCATCATCCGGAGTTCCTACACACAAGACTATAATATCTGGAGATTCTAATGATTTCCCGGGGGAAGAGGCAAATATAAGTTTTCCAGAAGCCATCCCCTTTGCTATTAAATCATCTAAGCCTGCTTCAAATATTGGAACAATTCCATTATTTATTTTATTTATCCTATCTATGTCAGTATCGTAGCATATAACATTGTGTTTTTTACTCGCAAGACAAGCAGCAGTAACTAATCCAACATAGCCAGTACCAAAAATAGTTATTTTCATGAGGTTTATTTGACCAAAAAATGTAAAGAAATTAATCGAAAAATTATACCGAAAAACATACAGGTTAAGGCTAATTAATTAAGTCTAGCCTATATAAAGAACCAAGAAGAAGAATTTTAAATTAGCGAAATTAATATATTTATTTTCTGAAATTATTTTTAAATATACTTAAGTAAATATAGAAATTAATTCACTATAGTGGCTAATAATTAAGTCAGGTTTTGTAACGCCAGAGTTAATAACTTCAACACCATGATGATTTTTTTGAATTTTTACCATCCCCATTGCACCCGCACCTGCCATGTCACTTACTGGATTATCACCAATCATCCAAATTTTTTCAGGCTCTATTTTAAGTTTTTCAAGTGCAACTTCAAATGGTCTTTTATCAGGCTTATCAGCTCCAGCCTCTTCAGATGTTACTACATAATCAAATAGCTCATCCAGGCCAAAATACACTAATTTACGAAATTGTATTTGAGCTGTTAAGTCTGTGATATTTGCAGTAGTTACACCCTTACTCTTTAGTAATTCGATAAAGTCAAGAACATCTGGGAATAACCTACAATTAGCTAAAAATGTTCGCCAGTATGTTTGCTCTAGGTCAAGAGTTGTTAGAATTCTAGTACCAAGTTCTAATTTTTCAATTGTTCTTTGAAGATATAAAAGTCTACTATGAGAGCTAGCAACGCTTCCAAGTCTAGTTTTAATATCATTACGAGCCTCTGCAAAGGCCTCACGAAAAACCTCTTTATCAATTCCTAGCTGTTTCTCTACTTTATTTTCTACTGCCTTAGTTGCCTCTCTATGAGCTGGTATATATGGATATAGTGTATTGTCAGTATCGAAGATTACCGCCAGAGGAAGACTTTTGATTTCAATAATATTATTTACCTTAGGTTTCATTATATTTTCCTACGTTTTAATGCTTCATCTATTTCAATAATAGTAACAATTTGCATAATTCCAAAAATTCCTTTACTAAATACAGGGCTCAAATCAAGTAATTCATAGATATGTGGAACCAGCATATTTATTGCTAACCCTACATCTTCAGAATCTACTTCGCCACTTATTTCAAGAATTACCTCTCCTCTTTCATCAACTGAATCTAGATTAACTTGTAATCCACAAACACCAACTAAAACACGGACTAGTTCTTGGTAATAAATACCATTCCTAATACAAACTCTTAGCTTCATATTAGAGTCGCCAAACTGATTTTGATCAAAAAGATCTTTATTTACTGGTAATAATGTAAAAACTACATCTGCTCTAGCAGACTGAGGTTTAATATACTTTTCACTATCTTCTTTTCTCTTATCAAACTCATGTAAAGCTTTTTTGGAGTCATGCCCTCTTTCTTCCACATCCCTCTTAGTTCGGAAAAATAATCTTAATGATTCATCCATTTCAATAAAAAATCTAACATCTAATTCTTCTAATAACTGCTTTGGATATAAGGTGTGAAGGCCCTCAACAAGAATAACATCCTTAGTTTTTCTAACTTTTTTTGGGAGAAAACGACCTGTCGAATGATCATAATGTCTCGCCCTAACAACCTCACCACCAATTAAACTTCTAACATCTTTCACTAATTCAAACAATCGATTTGCTTTTGGATCTAAATGGGTAAGAGTTTTCCACATTGGAGAAGATCTATCCCAATTATGATAATCATCGCCAGAGACTTCAACCAAAGATCGCTCACCAAAAATAGCAGCCAAACTCCTTGAAAATGAACTTTTCCCAACACCCGAATCACCCGCAATACCAAGTACTAGAGGTTTATTACTTAACTGATAGTAATCATTCTCACGTATTCCTTCACGTAAAATCTGGAGAGCTATAAGTACGCCCCCTCCAATCATCAATGTATAGTGAAAAGATTGTGCAAAAGAACTATAAACAAAAGATAAATTGACTAAAGGCATATCATATACAACTAAACTGGGGCCACTAGAATAGACCAAATGATAGGTTACAAAAAGAAAACTAAAAATACTTATTAAAGAGACTGCACCGACTCCATACCGACATTGATGCAAGGTAAATATAGGAACTAACCATAAGTACCAGCCAGGAGGGGCTGGTGTCATCAAAATTACCACACTAAAGGCAACACCCATTGAGGCCAGCAGTAAATCAAAATTTGCCTTTCTAATCCTCCAAAAAGAATAAAGAAGAAGGGAATAAACTAGTGGTGTAAGAAAAATCAAATTATCTTTATTCATTTTTATGAATAACCAATAAATTTTTTCAGCCTCACGATTATTAATAACCATTAGCCTAAAACTTTCTGAAAAGAAAAAAGGCAATTCTATTAATATTAAAGAACAAACAAAATAGATGATAAAGCGCTGAAATTCTTTATTAATTCCATTGTGTGACCATAAATAAAGAAAAATAAATGGGGTTCCAATTATCATACTATGTTTTGCAGCTATCGATAATGCCAACAGAACACCAGATGCAGAATATTTACCTTGCCTAATGAGTGACAATGAAAAGAAAAATAATACAATAGGAATAATATCTGAAACACCATGCCAATATGTAACAAATAAAACTACAGGAGAAAGCCAAAAATATATGAGTATTTGTTTCCAAAACTTTTCAAAGATTTGAAGAAGTAAAAGTAGAAGAAAAATATCTGCTAGAAGCAAACTAATTCTAAAACCTACGCCAGCAAAATATGAACTTTGAGTATAACTATCTATAAACCAACCAATAAAAGTAGTTGGCAAATGAGTAATGAACATAATCACACCATAAGGAAATGATAACTGATCGCCACCTGATGATAAATGAAGCGCCCAGGGAATAGTTAAAGGATTATTAAGCCAATTCACAATGAATGGAACAAACCATTCAACTTGTACAGTAGGTATTAACAAAAAAATTAGAATAACTTTAGCTAGAAAGCCTATTTTAAATAAATTCTCTCTAAGAATATCAGTCCAAATTAACCCCAGAGGTCTGCATGTTTCGTGCATACTGCGTCTCCTTTTATACCTAATGATTCAATTTTATTTCGAAAATCTAATACGTGAGAAAAACCTCCTCTTCCTTGCAATTCGGGCGAAACAATGCACAATTTAAAACCAGCGCTTTGTAACTCTTCAGCTTTTTCTAAATTGAGTGGAAAATAACTAAAGCAGTCAACCCAAACCCAATCTACCAAGCCAGATAATGTTAGTGCAGTAGAAATATTTTCATATTCCGAAACACGCACAGCACATCGACTTTCGCCCTGTGACGCAGTTTTTTTCAAAAAAGGAAAGGATTGATCTAAGAAAAAGAAATCTTCAATCTGATATTTATTCATTAACTCTAGAAGGCGAGACTCCAATCCTTCTTCTTTAACATTCAGTATCAAAGTCCCATGATCATAAAATTTGAGCCATTCTTCAAATATTTCTCCCCTAATAAATGGATCATGGTGAATGATCAAAGTATCTCCAATTGATCGAATATCTACTTCGACTCCAAACAATTTTGGAGTATCTTTTAGCAAAGCAATAGTGTTTATTCTATGAGAGATTATATTCATATTATCTAACCTTCTTTTTAAGACTAAAGCTATATAAAAGAGTCCTTTTAATAAATTTATATTTTGAAGTAAATCCAATATTCCAACTTGAAACCCCATGAACTCTTTCATCAAATAAAACTGGGAACCTTTTAATTTTTAACTTTTTTTTCTTTGCAATATAGTAAGCATACAAGTCCAAAGAGAAATCATTTGGTGGGCTCGCCCAATTTAAATAGACATTTCTATGAAAAAGAGTTGGTTGGGCGTTAATATCCCACATTGGTTTTCTGAGGAGTAAAGTTTCAAAAATTGACATACAAAAAGTAAAAAAAACATCGGAAATTGGCCTACTTTTGCGCCTCCCTTTTACAAATAATTGCTCTATTTCATTTGAATCATGAAAAAAGTTTAGAGCAGTTAAAACATCTCCAAGATCTGTTTGCAAATCAGCATGGGTCCATCCAAGAATTTCACCTTGAGCAACTTTCAAGCCAGCTAATATTCCAAATCCATATCCCTTATTTACTTTAACATGAGTTACTTTAATAAACGAAAGTCCAGAAGTCAAATTAGCCAAAACACTAGATGAATTGTCAGTTGAACCATTGTCAACTAAAACTATCTCTAAATTTTTCTCTTCAAAGCAAATTTCTGTACATCTTTTTAAAAGCAAAGGTATATTTTGTACTTCATTAAAGCAAGGAATAACTATTGAAAAAATTATAGGATTTTTCATTTAATTTTAGTTGAAAATTTGTTTCTACTTGAAAAAACAAAAACTTTGGAGCCTATAAAATTATTAAGAAATGCAAAAAATGTACCAAAAAACCAAATGATTCGATAGTCTATTAGAGTTTTACTGTCAAGAGTATCAATTATTAACATCATACCTATAGCACCAAGAGCATAAATGATTAAAAATTTAATAATTTTTTCTTTATACAGGATGCTTTTATCTTTAAAAACCCAAGTTTTACCAAAGTAAAAAGAAGTTGACATTCCTAAAATATATCCAGAAAAAGATGCAATCAAAATAGGTAAATTAATTTTATATAAAAAAGCAAAAATTATAAAGTTTAAGGCAGTAGAAACTAAACCAATTAAAATAAAGCGCTTCAATTCATTAACGGTTTTTCTCATATCAAATTATAACTTAAGAGCACATTATTTTTTATCTCTATAATATTTTTTTGTATCATCGTTTTTAAATCACATTTCTATCTTTATCTAAAGTGTATGGGTGCCCTTTCCAATTATTAAAACAAGTTTGCCAGTACTCGAAAGTCCGTAGATCGTTTGGAGTTCCCCAGCAAATGTAATAGTCAATTTCAAACACTACACATCTTAAGCCCATTGAAATGGCATCATTAATTGCAGAATCAACGTAGTATTCTCCATTAACTAAGCCACCTCTATCTTTCATCATTTCAACACTTTTGAGAAAATTACTCATTTTTTTAAAAGTAAAAGCTCCTGCAATCACAAGATCTTTTGAAGGATTTAAAAGTGGTTTCTTAACTGAAACACTTTTTATAATCCCTAACTCATTTGCTTCAATCCATCCATACATCTCAGGATTACGAATAGCACCAGGATAACCTCTAGCACCCCAAACAATAACATCTATATTTTTAGAATGCATTAATGATTCAAATAAATCTGAATTATAAATCATGCCATTATCGCATGCTGCAATAGTTACTGGCTCATCCTCTGGTAGCCCATGAGAGCCTTCAACACATGTTGTTGCCTGTCCATTTGTCATATGATCTAAAATACTAAATTCAGCAGATTTTGAGTTTGCTGCTAAAGTATTTTTTAATTTTTCAAGACCTTCCATATCAGATCGTAAAATAAATTTTTGTCTCTCTGTGTGTGGCAAGTCCATTAATGCTTGCAGAGCCATAGGTTTTCTAGAAACTTCAATTAAAGGCTTTGGTAGTTTATAACCATTTTCAGAAAAGCGACTTCCAAGACCAACCATTGGAAGAAGAAGTGAGCCTTTATGTTCAGGCGGTTCTTGCTCATTAATAATTGAATAAAAAATATTAGACCAATATTGATACTCCTCAAGATCAGATGGTGTGCCCCACTGCATAAAATGATTTAATTCATAAACTTGGATATTCATGCCATCATTAATCATAGGCTTGTAAGCCATACTTACATAATATTCACCACCAACTGTCAAATCCTCCTGGATACACTTTTCAAAATATTTTTGCATCAGGGCTGCATTTTTAAAATAGTAAGTTCCACTCGAAGCAAACTCCTCTCGGGGGGAATCAGTAAAAGGTTTTTTTTCCTGGATATCAATAGCACGCATATTTATTTCTGGAACATATGCATAATAATTACTCCACAGAGTATGGGGATGAAAGCCCCTGTAACATGGGATTGCACCATCACAATTAGATTCTTGGACAGTTTGACAAAAGTCAAAAAAATCCCAGTCACAAGTGAAATCTGCATAATTTACTATAGTTGGTTGTTGAAGATCAATTTGATTTATCACTTGCAAAACTGCATAGATAGGTCCTAATTTATGAGGATTAATTCCAATAATTTTAGAAGTAGGTGCAATTTTTTTTAAAATTTTATGCATCTGATACTCTTTATTATCTAGATGATCCCTATTACAAATAAAAATTATTTTGACCTGTTCCGGAAACATTTCAACAATATGCTCAATAATAGTCTTACCATCAACCTTAATAAGAGGCTTTGGAACAGAGTATCCCACTTTTCTGAATCTCTCACCAAACCCTGACATTGGTATTATTATTTGCATAGTTTTATCTTTCAATTGTTTTACGGTAAGTCTCAGCATCCCATCCAAGCAACTCCATTTCTTCTTTTTTAGAAAGATGTTTTAATTGATTATATTTTTCAAATTTTAAAAGAACATTAGTAAGGCAATGTAGCATCTCTTCAGCATTAGCACTCAGGTCTTGACGAACAATAATACCAAGATCTTTAATTATAATTATTTTGTAGTTGAGTTCTCGCGATAAAAAAGATAATTTATTAATAAAATCCTCCTCTGAAAGAATTGGAACCGCTCCTGGCCCCAAAAAAATAATATGATCAGGATAAAGTGGATTTTTATTAAGCGCATTAAGAGAAAATTGATCCCACGCTAAAGAGTGGCAAAAATCATATTTAGGTAATTTGTATTTTGTTTTTTTAATTATATCCTTAAGTTTTTTCTTTTCGTTTAATGCAGGAACTATTCTAAGAGGTCTAAATAGTTTTTTTTCAATATCTAAAAGTAAATTAATTACACCATCCTTTGAATCTGAGCCAACAACAACCCCATGATTCTCCAGTATTAGTACGTCAAAACTTGAGGCATTTAAACTTTTCAGTAACTTTGTAAGTGGAAGGCCAGGCCTGACATAGGGAACAAATAACCAATTAATATCTCCAAGTTTTTCTTGGAGAAGCTCTTTTCCATTTACTAGGGTTGCATAAGAAATAACATTGGTAGAATGAACATGAGCTACAAAACTATGGTGCATCAAAGCATGCATAGAGGTTTCTATTGATGGGCGTAATTTTTTTTGATTTTCATTAATTATTTGCGCTGGTTGCAAGTCTTCAATACCCTGGTCAATTAATTCTATTAAAATTTTTCGATCAAGTTGTGAAAAAATATTTTTCTTTGTAGCATCTGACAACCAATAACCAGAAGCTTTAACCCATAAATTCTTATCGTTCTTATAAGAAGTATTGCCTCCAGCGCCTTGAACCCAATCTAAATTATTACCTAAATCTTGAGATAATTCGTTTAAATCGACTTGAAAGTTTTTATTTGTATCATTCATTTATTTTTTAAAGTTTTTAGTTTAAAGAATACACAATAGTATTTTAATTCGCTTTAAAGAAGACATTTAATAGATATGTTACATAATAATTAATTCTTTATGCGCTTATGCAAGATGATTATTGGTCTGTTAAAATAATCAAAATTATAATAATTTAGGAAAAACTAATTGATTAATAAATGTCTATTCCCAGCTGCTGGATATGGTACGCGTTTTTTGCCCGCAACTAAGGCCGTACCAAAAGAAATGCTTCCAATACTTACTAAACCATTACTTCAATATGGTGTTGAGGAAGCTTTATCTGCTGGAATAAATAATATGGCTATTGTTACTGGAAGAGGAAAGAGGTCAATTGAAGATCATTTTGATAATTCATATGAGCTTGAGTCACAATTAATGGGCACCTCTAAAGAACACTACTTGAAAGAAATTAAAGATGTTATTAAAAAATCCACGTTTACTTACGTTCGACAACAAGAAATGCTAGGATTGGGACATGCGATACTTACTGGGGAGTCACTTATTGGAAATGAGCCTTTTGCAGTAATTTTAGCAGATGATTTATGTGATTGTAACGACCAGGGGGTGATTTCTCAGATGATTAAGGTATACAATAAACACCAATGCTCTATTATAGCTATTGAAGAAGTTCCTGAAAATGAAACAGACAAATATGGAATTATTGCTGCTCATAAGATTGATGGTTCTGATAATACTTTTCTAGTTACTGACATGGTTGAAAAGCCAGAAATTGGAAAAGCTCCAAGTAATATGGCAATTATTGGTAGATATATATTAACTCCTGACATTTTTGATATATTAAGAAATGTCTCTCCTGGAAAAAATCATGAAATACAAATCACTGATGCCCTATTAGCTCAAGCAAAAAAAGGTAAGGTTATTGCATATAAATTTAATGGAAAGCGCTTTGATTGTGGCGGCATTAAAGGTTACCTTGAAGCAATAAAACACTTTGCAACAAAGTTTGGCTACTAACCAAAATAATTTATTAGCGACAGTAAAGAAAGTCTGCTACTGAAGACTCAGGACTGTACTCAGGCACTATACGATTTAATATCTCTCTTATTTTCAATTGATCTATATCATTAGAAGAATTTTCTAATTCTTCTAGCATTGGCTTTAGTAGCCTCCACTCTATCATTTCTTCATTAGCACACATGATAAGAGGGTTTTTTGTTTTAGTAGTATTACTTCCAACAAGCAACTCTTCATAAAGTTTTTCTCCAGGCCTAAGTCCAATATACTTTATTTCAATATCACCTTGAGGATTATCTTCATTACAAAGTTGCAAGCCACTTAACTGAATCATCTTTTCTGCTAAATCAGATATACGAACAGGTTTGCCCATGTCTAATACAAATAAATCACCACCTTTGCTCATTGCGCCCGCCTGAATTACCAACTCAACTGCCTCAGAAATTGTCATAAAATATCGCACTATATTTTTATCTGTTATTGTTATAGGGCCACCATTTTTTATTTGCTTTCTAAATAACGGAATAACTGAACCACTTGAATCAAGAACATTCCCAAAACGAACCATAGAAAAGTTAGTATTACTTTCTTCTTTGGAAAGAGCTTGAATTATTAATTCAGCAATACGTTTAGATGCACCCATCACGTTTGTTGGCCTTACAGCCTTGTCAGTAGAAATAAGTACGAAAGTTTTAACTTTTAAAGCAATTGCAACCTCTGCTGCAATCTTTGTACCAATTGAGTTATTAAGGATACCCTGTGACTGGTTATACTCTACTAGAGGCACATGCTTGTATGCAGCTGTATGGTAAATAGTTTCAACATTAAAGTGCCTTATAACGCTTTCTAACCTAGCTCGATTAGTAACTGATCCAATTAATGGATAGATTTCAATGTGGGATGAGTTTAAACCAATTAATTGTTGTTCAATCTGATAAAGAGAAAACTCACTCGTATCAAAAAGAATAAGTTTTTTAGGGTTTAATAATAATACTTGACGGCTCAGCTCTGAGCCAATTGAACCTCCAGCTCCAGTAACAAGAACAGATTTACCTGTAATTTTTGTTTCTAATAAATTAACATTTGCACTCACCGGATCTCTTCCCAATAAGTCTTTAATATTAATTTCTCTCAAATCTTCAATTTTAACTTTACCCTCTGCTAACTCCGAAACACTTGGAAGAGAGCGAACAAGAACTGAAAAAGGCCTAATTAAGTCAATAATTGAATTACGACGTATTCGAGATAATTCAGGCATTGCTAATAATACTTGTGTGACTTTTTTTCTATATATTAAACTTTCAAAGCTTTCAGGTAGAAATATCTCTAATCCATTTATTGATTGACCTTTTTTTTCAACTGCATCATCTATAAATGCAACTGGAGAATACTCATTAGATTGTGTTAAGGCAATAGCAAGCTGCCTTCCAGCAGAACCAGCACCATAAATTATCACATTTTTCTTATTTTTACTAACATCAGATAATAACCAGCGAGCAATCATTCTCATTCCACCAATTACTATTATTGAAAGAAGCCAATTAATTACTATTACAGATCGAGGCACACCATTAATTGACATCATAAAGCCTAAAACTCCCCACAAAATAGCATAAAGGGAGACTGACTGAACAACTGACCATAAAGTATGAAAGCCTATATATCGAATAATTGAGCGATAAAGCCCAAAACGAATAAAAATTGGAATTGCAATAATTGGTGCACCCATAACAATCAATAATAAATCACTCTGATTGAGGGGGAGGAAAAAATAACCAAGACGGACTGAAAAAGACAAAAGCAATATTGCAATTACAGCAATAGAGTCCATAAGCATCATTAATAATTGCTTTTGAGATCTAGATAAGTTTAAAAAAATATTTAGCATTTATTGATGATCTATTAATTTCTAATTAAGTCATGATTATAGTGCCATAATTGTCTAACACTAGCTTGACTTATGCACTTTAGAATAACCTTCAAAGAATTTATATTAAATAAAAATATATTTCATTGACTGAGGCAGGAGAGTTAGCTTACTATTTCGACAAAAGGTAGAGGAAATATAAACTTAGTACCATTTTTAATTGTTTCTTTTTCACGCAAAAGAATATCATTTCTAAAAGCCCAAGGCAAAACCAAGAAGTAGTCAGGATTCATTGCCCTTGCTTTTTCCATTGAAATAACTGGGATTTTTGATCCAGGAGTATAAACACCATCCTTAAAAGATGTAATATCTCCAATATAAGGCAACAATTCAGAGTCAATCCCACAATATTGCAATATAACATTACCTTTAGTTGAGGCACCATAACCAATTACTGTCTTTCCACTCTTTTTAAGCTCTTGAAGAAGACTTACTAAGTCAATTTTTTGTCTATCAACATTTTTCTGAAACATTTGAAATGAGTAAATCGAGTTAATATCATGGTTTTTTTCTTGCTCAGTTAGCCAAATTACTTCAGGAGAAATCTTTGAGGCAAGTAAACTCTTGCTATGGACTGCAGCTAGCCTTACACTTCCTCCATTAACTTCATTTTGAGAGGCATCAATTAAAATCATACCAGCCTGTTTAAGAATATACTCTACGGCTGTAAGTGAGTAATATTCCAAATGCTCATGACATATCGTGTCATATGAATTTTGCCTAATCATCGCTGGTAGATAACTTTGCTCAATAACCCACACCCCATCAATTGCTAATATACTTGCCACCTCTTGAGCAAAAGATACTGGGTTTTCAAGATCATAAAACATTGAAATAGAAGTCACAATCTTGGCCTTTTTAGAGGCTACTAAAAAATAATTATCTTTATTAAAAAAATCAGTAACAACTTTAATATCTTTTGGATACTCTTCAAGATATTTTTTAGCAACTGGATCTATTCCAACTCGTTTGTATCTGCCGTCTTGATAGCAGCCTAAAAGAGTTCCATCATTAGATCCAATATCCAAAACGTAGTCTCCATCTTTCAAAGATACATTTTTATTTGCAAAACTAATAATTTGTTTAAGGTGTTGGCGCATGAAATCAGTTGCACCTGAACGATAGCCATAACCTTCGTTATACATCTCACTCAAAGGATATGAGTGCTGTAATTGAACTAAATCACATTGACTACATTTAACTAATGTTAATGGGCCAGAAATAATATCATCTAAATTTTTTTTACGAAATACACCAGAAAGTGTTTGATTTCCAAGCTCAAACACAACGTTTATATTTCTGGATTTACAAGATCGACAGTTTTTTATAGCAGTTAACAAATCAGCTCACCTTTTTTTAATATTCATTAATTGATAATTTTTTTAACTCTTTAAGTGCATTTTTAAAGGTAGTTGTTTTTAATCCGAGTGATTCAATTTTTGATGTGTTGAGAGATGAATCATAAGGAGGTTTTAGTATCCAACTTGAATTATCAACAATCTTAATTTTATGACTTGCGTTGGCAAGCATCGACAAATCACCCAAAAAATCCAACCACTTCAATTTAGTTGGACCAGCTAAATTAAAAATACCACTTTGTTTTTTTTCTAACAAGGTAGAAATTATAGGTGGTATGTCATCTATAAACAAGGGTTTTCTTAATATATTAGGAAATCCAACTTCAACATCAGCATTAAATGTATTTGTGCCAAAAATTATTTGTTTTTTTTCTTTATCAAAACCATACATTGGCTCTGATCTAATAACAAGAGAAGTTTTGGATTCTAAAACTTTATTCTCTGCATCAATTTTTGACTTAGCATAATTATTCAATGAGTTTGGTATATCTGTTTCTAGATACTCTCCTTTTTCACCATTAAAAACATAGGACGAAGAAATAAATATCATCTTTGCACCAATCTTCTTACATTCTTGTGCTATATTTCTTGCTGATTCAAAATTCAATTGTCTACAAAGTTTGTTATTATTCTCACAAACAAAATAGCTAGACAGCGCAATTGTGTCTATAACATAATCAGGATTTTCTAAAGAAAAAAATTCTTCAATTTCTTGTTTATTAGTTGCATCTAATTTATTAATAAAATCACTTCTAGGATTAATATCAGCGCAAACTACTTTAAATTCTTTAGAGAAAAAGTCAGCTAGCTTTAACCCTAAGAATCCAACTCCCAATATTGCTATTTTCATAAGTTAACAATATTATTTGCAATTTTTACAAACATAATAAATATACTTTTTTATAAAACAGAATATTAAAGTTTTAGTCATAATAATTAAGAAAATTTCTCTGTAATTTATAAAATAATTTTACATTAGTTTATCTAAAGCAACACGAGATATTACCTCTCAATATAGCCCATAAATACCAATAGTTAGCTCTCTATACTATTGGCACTTTACTCATTAAATAATTATAAAAAACACCACATAGAGATAGGTCATTAAATTTATAATTTACTTCTACAAACTTTAATATAACAATCAAAAATTTATTCATAAATATAACCCTTCTCCGCCTTAATAGAAGGAAAAACAGCAAAGCCTTGATTTTCTTTATTGTATAATCAAAAATAATTCAAAATGATGTGGCTTTAAGGTTCTTTATTAATTGAGCCTGATTTTTGTTTTTTAATATTTTTCATCAAAAGGAGTAAGTTTGAGAGATATCAATTCTGATCTACTTTACTCTGCTACTCTTATTGAAGGTATGAACAGTTTAAATGACTTTCATTCTTGGTTTTCAGAAAGAGTTCAATCAGCCCATTTTAAAGTAGATATAGCACCACTTAATAGTCTAAAAGGCTGGTCTATGGATAAAGTTTTGGGAACTTATGGACATGAAAGTGGTAAGTTCTTTACTGTAAATGGATTAGATGTTGAGCTTGAGGTAAATGGAAATATTAATCGCTGGACGCAGCTGATAGTTAATCAAGCTGAACAAGGCGTCCTTGGGCTTTTGGCTAAAAGAATTGATGGTGTTATACATGTTTTAATTCAAGCTAAAATGGAACCGGGAAATATTGGATTTATTCAAGTTTCCCCGACAGTTCAGTCAACTAAGAGCAACTATACAAGAGTTCATGGGGGTAAGAGCCCAAAATTTATCGAATATTTCTTGGGTAAAACTCCTGGCATAACTATTTTTAATCAACTTCGATCAGAACAGGGTTCTCGGTACTATCGAAAAAGAAATCAAAATATTGTTATTTTATTAGATGATAGTCATAAAATTCCAGAGAACAAAAATTTCTTTTGGTTAACTTTAGGGCAATTGCAAGAACTGCATAAAGTCCCTAATTTAGTTCATCTTGACTGTAGATCAATCATTGGTGGGATGCCTTTTGCTATTCCTAACGAGACAAGTAACCCCTCAATAATTTTAAAAGGCAATATGGAAACATTAACGTCTTTGCATTGTTATGATTCAGATGCTTTAAACACTCAAAGATATTTACAGAGCTGGTTTACTAAAGAGAAAATAAAAAATATCAAACAAACTAAACTTGTATCTATTAATAAAGCTAAAAACTGGATATATGATGGAATATCAATTAAGCATGATAGTGATAAATTTTTTAATCTGATTGGAGTAAATGTTCATTCGCCAGGACGCGAAGTGACATCTTGGAGTCAACCTTTAATTCAATGTGCAGATGGAGGAGTAATTGGGCTAATTGCTCAAATTCACAATGGTGTTTTACATTTTTTAATTCATGCGCGTTTTGAAGCAGGTTTTATAGATTCAGTTGAGCTAGCCCCTACAGTTCAATTTACTCCGCAAAACTATATAAGTCCTTCAAATAATGAAACACCTTGCTTTTCAGATTATTTTGAAAAAGATATAAAGTACGAAATACTAGTTGATACTTTTTTATCAAACGAGGGAGGAAGGTTTTTTAAAAGTCAAAACCATCATATGGTTGTTAAAGTGCCAAGTTCTAAAAAGATTGTTGTTCCAGAGAGCTATGCATGGATGACATTATCACAATTACAGTATTTTGGATCTATGGAATTAACCTTAAATATTGAGTTAAGGAGTTTAATTTTTTGTTTGACATTTACCTAGGATTTATATGGAAATTTTAGTTTTAGGTTGTTCAGATGTTTTTATACGAAGAGTTCTTCCTGCTCTAATTTCATCTAAGGAAATCACTAAAATACATATCGCAAGTAAAAGTAAAACACACGCTTTGTTTGATAATGAGTTTTATGGAAAATTAGGATTATGGTTTAACAATTACTCAATCGCTATTAATTCATTATGTTCAGAATTAGTATACATATCTCTTCCAAATCACCTTCATTTTAATTGGGCTAAAAAATCATTAGAGTCTGGATTTCATGTTGTTGTTGAGAAGCCTGCTACTTTAAAATTATCAGATACTGAATACTTAGTTAACCTCTCACACAAAAAAAACTTATGTTTTGCAGAGTCAACAGTTTGGTCATACCACCCAAATATTGATATTATAAGAAATAGTCTTGCCTTACTTCAAGATAAGCCAATAAATGTTAATGCTACATTTACCATTCCAGCACTAAAGACTAATAACTTTAGAAACTTTAATGAATTTGGTGGAGGTGCATTTAATGATATGTCAGCATATGCAGTCTCGATGGGTAGGGTTTTATTTGATGAAAAACCATATTCTATTTCTGGAGAGTTTCTATCTTTTAACAATATGACAGGTGTTGATACTGGATTTTCAGTAAAAATGAAATTTGGTAAAGAAAAAATCTTAAAAGGTATTTTTGGTTTTGGCTTAGAGTATAAGAATTTTTTGGAGATTAGTGGAGATAGTTTTTTATTTGAATTAAGTAGAGTTTTTTCCCCTCCTCCTGATAGTGAAATAAACATAAAAACTAAACTAGATGGTCACCTGACAAGCCAATCCTTTAAGGGTGATTCTTATGCAAAATTTTTTGATTTAATATTAGCAACATGTAACACTAATGAAAAATTTCAATGGTCAGAATTACTTCTACAGGACTCTACTGTAAAGCATAAATTAAAATTAGCAATGAAAAAGTAATTAGGCTAGAGATTAAAGAATTATAACAATATATTAGTGACTAACGCTATCTTGACTTAGAACCTTTACCAAGGTTTTCCATAAAATTTTTATATCAAACCAAAATGATTTATGTTTAAGATACTCCTTCTCTAATTTAATTTTATCAGGGATTAATAATTCATCTCTTCCATTTATTTGAGCCCAACCTGTGATGCCAGGAGTTAACTTATCAATACCATTTTTAGAGCGGAGATTAATCAAATCAACTTGGTTATACAAAGCAGGCCTTGGCCCAACAAAGTTCATATGACCGCTAATAACGCACCATATTTGTGGTAATTCATCAAGACTAGTTTTTCTTAAAAAACTCCCTATTGGAGTTAAAAAAGAATCTGGTTCAGTCAGTAAGTGTGTTGCAACCTCTGGAGTATTAACATACATCGTGCGAAACTTAGGCATTGAAAAAAGAGACCTATCTTTACCAATACGTTGAGACCAGTAAAGAATTGGCTGGCCACTTGAAGTAAAAATGATAATAGATATTATTACCATAGGAATTAATATTATTGGCAACAATATTATTGCTAAAACTAAGTTAGCTAATCTATGCATAGTTTATATTTTAATTCCACAAGCACACCAAAAAGGCTTATTAGATGAAAATTTAACATCTTTAAAACCTGTTTTCTTAAATAAGTCTCGAATTTCTTGCCTTGAAAACCTATTTTCAAGTCTGGTCCCAAACCTATCAAGGGAGTCATTCCTCATAAAATAAAATGGTTTGTTGGAGTAATATATGAGTGGAAAATTATTAGTATCGAATCCAAGCTTAGAAAGAACTAATCCAATTCTAGAAATGGGCCAATAAATAAAAACTGCTATGGATTGAGTTGTTATTACCTTAACTTTATGAGGCATAACTGAAATAATTGTTCTGAAGAAATCTGTAATTCGCCAAAGAAATTTATACCATGAAGGACTATCTTCAAAAGAGTGGTATAAATAAACCAAAAAAGGTGCGCCTTTTTTTAAGTTGCAAGAAATTGCCATAAACGCAGCTTCAATATCAGGAACATGATGAAGTACTCCGAGACTATAAGCAAAATCTAAAGGTTCTAATTGCGGCATAGCAAAATCTACACCTTTATTAAGAAATTCTACATTAGAAAATATCCTTAAGTTATTTTTAGCAATATCAAGTGCCTTAGCACTTGGATCAATTAAATATAATTTATTGACTTTTCTAGCTACTGGAATTGCCCATCTTCCAGTTCCACAACCAATATCAGCTCCATTACCTCCATTCTTAGGCAGTAGTTCCCATGGAAAAATACTGAAGTAATCTTCCCAAATTAATTGTAGTTCTTTTATAGACTCATCATTATTAAACAAAGCCCATTCCTTGCCAAAATCTTTAACTACACTAGAATCAATGTTTTCATAAAGAACATCTTCTAATGATTTTATTAGAATGGGGGTGGCAAAAGTTTTACTGTAACTTTTTACAACATTATGGAATGCATTATCAATGATATGATCATCGATACCATCATAAATAGATTTAAAACAACAAAACCATTCCTCACTAGAGTCAGCTAGAAAACCATTTTGAGAATGTTTTATTATCTTTTGATTTACCCCAACTGGAGATGCGATAACAGGCACCTTACTTGCCATATACTGGATAATTTTAAAACCACACTTACCTTTATCCCAATTATCTTTTGATAAAGGCATAATCCCAACATCCGCCTCTTTTAAATAGGCTACCTCTGATTCTTCTGTCCAATCAATCAAAACTATATTAATACCAGGGATTTCTATTTTTGCGCCAATAACTACAAGCCTTGCATCTACTAAATTGCATATTCTTTTTACTGGCTCAATAACCTCCAGTAAATAGCGGACAGTACTTTGAGACCCAATCCAAACTATTGTAAATTGTTTGGATTGTTTAGATTTTACTTTCTGGTATTTATCAATATCTACTACCGTTGGAATAGTTATTATTTTGTTACAATTATTATCTTGAGCATATTTATATAAATACTCATTTCCTACGAATACTGAAGAAGCACCCTTCATTAATTTAGCTATCTTATTAGAAAAAATATAACGTATAAGGAAATTTTTATGCTCATCATAGCGATGGAATGTGGCATCATCATAATCAACAATATATTTTTTAGACATCGAAAGAAATAAAACCTCAACAAAAAAAGGCAGGAAAGGAAATAATTCTTTTTCAATCAAACATAAATCATATTTATTCAAACTAAATAAAACAATAAATCTTTTAAAATAACAAATAATAGTTTCAATTAACGAAAATTTTCCAGAATAAGTTTTTCTTAAGTATTTATCACTTAATAAAGGTTGAATTGTGCATTCAAGCCCACTATTACCAAAATCTTTCAAAAATTCATAATACCTATACCTGCTGCTTGCACCTAGCCTGTTGTAGCGGCTTAAAATTAATATTCTTCTTTTCATATCTATGTCATCAAATTGTATGTTGGTTATTTCTTTCTAGGTAAGAAGAAAAATTATACTTAGGAGTAAACCCTAAATTATTTAACTTTTCTGAAGAATAGTGCTCATCACCAAAGAGCTTTTGATACTTATGGGAATTAAATGGAATAAATCTAAATATATCTCCAACAGCTGCTAAAACAATAAAAAATAATTGAGGTACTTCCCAGCTAGGTGTCTTTTTGCCTGCAGCAAGGCACAATGCGTTATAAATATCTCTTGAAGAGTATATATTCCCATCTGTAGCAATATATATCTCGCCACTTGATTTTTGATTAGACGAGATAAATAATATAGCATCTACAACATCAATAATGCTTATCATAGATCGCTTATTACCAGTTTGGGGTAAAGGTGGAAACCAGCCTCTTTTAATGCTTTTTAGCATGACAGCAAGATTACCTTTCATTTCATCTCCATATACAAGAGCTGGTCGAATAATTGAGACAGCAATATTATTCGTATTTGCTATTTTTAAAATCTCAATTTCTGCAGTTCTTTTAGTTGAGCCATAAATATCACTCGGAGTTATTTGATCTTCTTCTGACATACTTATATTTGTATTGGAAACTCCGCCGGCTTTAACACTACTTAAATATATAAAATTCTTTACCCCTTGGCTTGCAGAGATTTTCATTAGTTCAATAGTGCTCTTCACATTAACATCATAATAAAGCTGATTTTTGCTAGCTGAATTTTCCAAATCATGCGTATAACCAGCAAGATGAAAAACTATATCCACTGATTCTAGAGCAGCTTCTGGTATTTCATCACTCCCCAGATTACATAAAACAGTTTCATAATTATTAATTTTTTGTCTAGATAATAGTATTAACTCATAGCCAATATTTTTAAGAGCTATAACTAGCTTAGAACCAATAAAACCATTTGCTCCTGTTACAAGCGCCTTCATTAGATAACTTCCTCCCAAACATCTATTGTTTCAGAAGTAATTTTATCTTCGGTAAAATTTTCCAAAACTATTTGTCTTCCTACTAACCCCATTCTTCGCCTTAACTTAGGATTCACTACCAACTTCATTAAAGCTATAAATAATGCATCCTCATCTTTAAATGGAACAAGAAATCCATTTTCATTGTCAATCACAACCTCTCTAGAACCAGGAACATCATAAGCAACTATTGGAAGTTCACAACTTGCAGCTTCTAAAAGAGCCTTGGGAAGACCTTCATGGTAAGATGGAAAGCATACTAAATCTGCCTTGTTGTATACCTCTAACATATTTTCTTGTCTACCCCAATATTCGATAAAACCCAAATTCTCCCATTCTTTTATGTGGGTCAAAGACACACTTTCTGGATTATGTATATCTGGCTCACCAATTAAAGCAAATCTTACTTCAACCTTTTCATTAGAAAATCTTTTAGCACACCTCATAAAATCTCCCACCCCTTTATCCCAAAGCATCCGCCCAGGAAGGATAACTAGAAGATTATCACGTAGTAGGTTTTTTGAATAGAAATCATCAGTATTAACACCTGCACCTCGAATTAATCGAATTTTATCATGGGTTAAAATCTTTAAATTCATCAATAGCTGAAGATCATCTTTATTTTGAACTATCAATCTAACGTCATCACCAATAAGAAATAAGCGAAACATCCAAACAACAAAAAATCTCATAAACTTAGCCGAAAATTTCTTAGATCTAAATATAAAGCCAAGCCCAGCTAAAGCTAAAACTATCCCTTTTTTATTAAAAAAAAGTTTTGATATAATAGTATAGAACACAGGTTTAATAGCAACAGCATGCAATAAATCAGGCTTTGCCCTTCGAACTATTTTTACTATGTGATAAAAAGACTTTAATTCTTTAATAGGATTCCGTGAACTCCTTTCGATTGGCCAATCTATTACATTTATGCCAAATGAGTTAATGTAATTCTCGTGAGCTGATATCTTAGTTAATAAGGAAACTTCGTAGCCCTTGCTAATAGCTAATTTAGCAAGATTAAGCCTGTGAGAGATGAAATACCAATCTTCAGTGACAATAAATAGTATTTTTTTCAATATAGTCTCAAATTAAAATATATAAAAGTACATATTTAAAATATAACAATAAACTCAATAAAAGAGCATTAGGATTAATAGACATAAATATTTACTTATTTGCTTCATTAAAGCCACTATAAAATAAATTTAACCCATAAATCCCAACTATGTAAAAAGGAATCATATATGGCTGCCTCATCCTATAAATAGTTCCAATATTTGGAATTACATAAGCCATCAAAAGAATAACCAATACTGAAATCAAAAAAGTAGATATTAGCGGCAAGGATAAGGATGGGTTTTTAAAACAAACATAAATAAAGCCCAAAAGAATTATATACCAAATCATCATTTCCATTCCGCTAAGAATACTTCCAATTAGCCCAACTTGAGACCCACTTCTAATCCAGCTATTAGGAAAAGGAGCAAAAAAACCAACCTGAAATGCTCTTGGAAGATATTCCACTATATCAACAAAGTTTGAAAATAATTGAATTTCATCAATTTTAGATCCAGAATTTTTATTAAGACTTTGAAAACCATGCCTCATTGTTGATATTTTTTGTGAAACAATATTAAGTTTTTTTGATATGATTGATGATTTTGGAGCAATTAGTTTAAGCGCTTTTATTTCTTGCTGCTGCACTAAATTAATAGCCTGTTGTTGTGTTTTAAATTTAGTTCTAATTTTTTTTTGCTGAATAACAGCTTCATTTTGTCTCTCTTGAGCTTTTTTAATAATAGCTTTGGATTTTTCTATAGCATTATTGTCTAACTGTTCCTCAGCAAAAGCTAAGTCAATTTTTTCTTTATTTATAATTATAATTTCTTGTCTAATATTAAACTGCTCTAGATTAAGATCAATATCTCGTCTTTGAATTAAGATCTGCATCTTAGCAACTGCCTCTTCATTAACCTCTAATAACTCAGATTTTTTTGTTTTTTTAATTGATTTATTAAGAGAAGATAACTCTTGATTTTCATCTTCATCCTTTATCCTAATTTGTTCTAAGACAATTTCTTGGCTATTTATACTAAATTGAGAAGTTTGCCCTAAGTGTTTGTTGATTGTAAGACTTTCGAAAGCAATTAATGGCAACACCAAAAGCAATACTTGAGCAATAGACATTTTTTTTTGAAGTAAGGCAATTACAGCCATGAGAAATAAGCCTACTAGAAAAATTGAGCTTAAATAATCACGGATTGCAATAGCTAAAAATACTCCAATAAGGGCAATAATGATAAATTTAAACTTGGACTTTGATTTTTCTGTCGATAGATTCACAAAACCATAACAGAGCATACAAAATCCAAGTGTAAAGATTGGATCTCTTAACATTTGTGTTGATGCCAATAAAAAAGTAGGCAAAAAGAAGAAACTAATAGAAGCTAATGACACATTATTATTATTAGGAAATAATAATTGTGAAGTTTTATATATTAGTATTACTGAAGTAGCCCAAGTAAAGCCATTTATGATTTCGTAGACAATTGGTTGTGGGTATCCTGTAATCCAATACAATAATGCAGCTATTCTTACATTCTTATGATCTGGATAAAAATTCCACCAAAAACTCCAATGGGAGTTTTGAAGTGGCAGTTGTGAAAAATTTGCCTCATTATGGTATGTTTCCACATCTCTTGCAAAATTCCAAAAACCATTGCCAGTATGAAATTCTAATAAGAATGTTGAGTTAGCAATAGTAAATAAGAGAATACTTAATAGTGCATGAAAGAGTAGAAGAAATATAAAAAAATTTCTTTGATTTTTTGATAAATAATTTGCAACAGCAGAAAAGTAATACATATGATGTTATTTATAAAAAAGTAAACACATTTTAACAAAAATACTTTAATATATTTCTACATCGAAAAATATTGAAAGACAATGGAATAGAATGGTGTAAAGTATTCTTATTTAGATTTCTTATTAAAGCTGGTGATTATTAGATTTAAGCCATATACACCATAGATATAAAAAGGAATCATATAAGTCTGTCTCATCCTATAAATAGAGCCTATATTTGGTATCACGTAGGCCAGCAAAAGGATAACCACAATCGAAATCATGAAGATAGGAAACATTGGGATAAAAGTAATTGGTTTTTTGTAAATAGCCCAAATAAAACTTAATAGAAGTGAGTACCATATAATCATCTCAAATCCTGATAGAATTCTACCAGCCTTGCCTACAGTAAAACCATCACTAGTCCAGGCTGACGGAAATGGGGCAAGAAATCCTATTTGAGTAGCTCTTGGTAGATACATAAGAACTTCTGTAATGTTACTATAAAGTTTTTGAGAGTCTATCTTTGAGCCAGCATTAAAATTGGTGTTATAAAAACCAAATCTCATTTGTGAAAGAATTTGACTTATTTTATTAAAATTAGATTGAAACAAGCTATTTCTTTGCCCAGGTATTAATTCCCTTTGTACTTGTTGTAATCTAGCTGTTTCTTTAAGTAAAGAATATGTTGTATCAGAATCAGTTGTCTCTTGAACTTGCGCTTGAGATGATGCTTTTGATTTTACTTTTTCTTTTAAGTCAACCAATGTCTGAATATCAGCTTGTATATCAGCTTGTTCTTGAACTTGCGCTTGAGACGGTGCTTTTGATTTAACTTTTTCTTTTAAGTCAACCAATGTCTGA
>Ga0075447_10000320_pt1 | contig 24182 bp, 20 predicted proteins | sample CoawatmetaG10DNA_FD_72352 | JGI IMG/M metagenome (GOLD analysis project Ga0075447, IMG submission 72352) | Marine microbial communities from the West Antarctic Peninsula - Coastal water metaG104-DNA | ecosystem: Environmental > Aquatic > Marine > Coastal | place: Atlantic Ocean: West Antarctic...
TAATAATTCTCTGAGTGCATCATCTTCAATAGCCATAGTTAAAGTTTTCTTGAAATCGCTCAAATCAGGCTTAAACATTAAGCAATTAACCTGATTATGCAGGAAGCTACCATACGAAGAATCTTCAGGACAAAGAATTAGGGACTTAGTCGCCATCAATTCAAAAAATCTTGTATTAAATATCCCCAACGCTGAGGGAGTATTAAGAAACACTTTGGATTGATTCATAAAATAACCATACGCAGCCCCTGTAGGCAAAATCGACCTACCTAAGTAATTTCTTGCTCCCCACTCTCCCCAAAATATCTTGTAGTGCTCAAATTCTTCCTTAAGAGGGCTCCTTAGAAAACCACTTAATCCTTTGTTTGACTTCGTAGCTAGATGACTGTCTTTAAATAGTTGCTTTTTTACATTAAATCGCATATCTGTATGGCTCGCATGCAATCCTCCGGTAAAAGAAAAGTCATACTTCTTTGCGAGGCCAAAATCTTTGAATCTATCAAGTGATATTCCAAATGGTAGATGAAAAAAAGGGATATTTAACTTAGCCTGCCATTCCGGAGCAGACGGATGAACTGTACTGACAAGACTAATTTTTTGCTTCTTGATATATTCAAATCTTAAATCAAGCTTTTTATATTCTTTATTCAAAAAATATACTTTGGGGATATCAACTGCTCCCACTTCAATCCGTGGGTGAGGGTCAACGCAATCTGTTGACCCGTCCTCATCCCAGCTTGTAGAAAAGACGATAAGATCTAGATCAGCGACATCTACATCAAGCTTAAATAGTACATCGCAAAACGTATCTTTTTTGGAATAGTTTTTATAGCCTGGCCCATACAGCAAAACGTTAGTCAAACTAGTAAAAGCATCAATAATATCTTGGTGGTAATAACCGGACACATAATTTTCATAATTCTTAGAAAATATAAGTACATTTTTCATTTTAGTTAACACCTTTTTTTAGGGACTTGTCTTCCCTACAATCATACTGTGATATCCACCGATAATGCAGGAAAGGACTGCTTAATTCATATTTTTTTCGAGTATTTGTAGGATAAAGCTTAAATGTTTCCTAGACCGCAACATAAAAACATATCAAAGTCCCCCGGTTTACATCTGAAGCTGCTAATTGTGTGTGTTATTTATTTATTTTCAAAACAACCCAGGAGGACATCGTAGAAAGTTCTTTGTACCTCCCAAATGAAAATAACCAGACAAACATTAAAATAAAGTAGCCCTTGAACCCCCTATATCTTAATGGATGGCCGTATGATTCAACTACCGAATAGTCATATTTATCAGCATGATTTTTAAAGAAATTAACACTTTGGTTATGACTTAAAAACCATTTATGACGATCATCGGGTCGGTCATTAGGCAATCCATAAAATTTAATCCCTTTTCCAAAATAAATCCTAAATAACATCTCGTAGTTAAAACAGTTCGGAACTGAAATGATTATGTAATCGCTACTAATTCTTATCAATTCAGCGAATACTTCATGTAAATTATCGACATGCTCCAAAACATCGGTACAAACGACACAATCCACAGAGTTATCTTCTAAGGGTATACTCTGCTTTTCTAGGTCTACTGTAAGATCAATCTCAGGCCCTTCTAAAATATCTAAACCGATATACTCATCATGCACATAATTTCTAAGATCTGAGCCAGATGAACCAACATCTAGAACTTTGCCTTTCAGAAAATCCTTATACACAAGGCCGATATACCTAGCTCTCTCTGACCTTTCAGAAAATTGAAATCTTTTAGATTTATCTACTTTCATATTCATACACCCTCTCTATTTTTTATTGTTAGTAAACTTTTCTAAAAAGACTAACCGTTGCTCACTTTTTATTAAGTCAAATGACTCATTAGCTTCTTAAAGATAGTTCACCTTTCCAATCTACTAGCTCGCCTCTAGAGATTCTCTTATTTATTAGTCCTATAATATCATTTCCTAACTGCGCTATTCATTCCAGGCTTGAAGTCTGCAAGCTTTTGAATTAGTTCCCAGTTTTCTTTGAACCATAATATGTTTGCATTGAAGCCCTCTTCAAAATCAACAATTGGTTCATACTTAATTAGATTTTGGGCTTTTTCTATTGAAGCCAGTAACCTTGGCTTTGTGTCCCATTTACGTCTTTCTCTATATACGATTTCAGCTTTGTTGCTGGTTGTTTTATTAACCGTCTCGGCCATATCTAAGATACTAATTTCTTTCCCGGCTGCTAGGTTGAAATTTTCACCAACTGCAGCATCGTAGAAACCACCTTTAATTAACCCCTGAACAAGATCTAACACATAGGTAAAATCACGCGTCTCAGAACCATCACCAGTAATTGGCAAGGAATTTCCTTGCATGGCCCAGTAAATAAAATTAGGAATAACATTTCTATATTGACCTGGAATTTCTCCAGGACCATACGAATTAAAGAAACGGCAGTTTACTGTTGCTAGATTGTAATGGTGATGATAAAAATTATTATACATTTCACCTGTCATCTTATTGATTTGATAAGGAGTGGTGAGATGCATAGAAATGAAATCTTCCTTTAACGGCATCTTTGGGAAGGACCCGTAGATAGCGCAGCCGCTTGAAGCATAAACAAATTTATCAATACCTGCTAACGTAGAATATTCGAGTAACTTTGCATGTCCAAGTACATCCACATGAGCTGATTTTTCAGGATAATCGACTGAATTTTGATTGGCAAAAAACGCTGCTAAATGAAATACCATTGACGGCTTTTCTTTAAAAACTCTTTTTAGATCTTCATCACTCGTAATATCACCAAGTACAAACATAACATTGCCCATTGGCATTATATTTGATGTATCTTTCACTTTAATTGAAGACAAATTGTCAATAACCACAACCTTACCGGCATCTCCAACCAACAAGGACAAAGCTATAACTAGATTACTCCCAACAGCCCCCGCACCACCAGTAATTAGAACAGTTCTATCTTTATAATAAGATTTTATATTCTCATCGAGACTAATTCTTTTTAAGTACTCTTCAACCAAATTTATTCTAAAATTATAATCCATAACTATTAATTAAAATCTCCACTATTTTTGAAGAAGCCATACCATTACCGAAAGGATTGTTAGCCTCAGACATATTTAAGTACTTTTGTTGATCATATATTAATTCCTGAACTTTTTCAGCAATTTTGTGTCTGTTTGTCCCAACTAGTTCTACAGTTCCATGCTCTATGGCCTCAGGTCTTTCAGTGTTTTCTCTCATAACAAGAACTGGCTTTCCTAAAGAAGGAGCTTCCTCTTGAATACCACCGGAATCTGTAAGAATTAAATAAGAATTATCCATTAAATATACAAAAGATAAATATTCTTGTGGCTTTATAAGGTAAATATTATCTATATTTCCAAGCATATCGGTTACAGGCCCAACAACGTTAGGATTCATATGCATTGGGTAAATAATTTTAAATTCTTGATTTGAGCTAGCTATGTCTATTAAAGCTTTACATATATTTATAAAACTCTCTCCAAAATTCTCTCTTCTGTGACCTGTTACTAAAATATACTTAGAACCTTTAATACTAAAATCAAGATTTAACTCAGTTTCAATTTTATCTTGAAGTTCATGATTTTTTTTAATTTTATTCTTAGCAAATAAAAGTGCGTCAATAACAGTATTTCCAGTGATGAAGATATCTTTTTCAGGAATATTTTCAGCAATCAAATTATTTTTTGATTCGAGAGTAGGAGCAAGATGAAAATCTGCTAATCTAGAAGTTAGCTGCCTGTTAGCTTCCTCTGGCCATGGGCTGTAAATATTATTTGTTCTTAAGCCCGCCTCAACATGAGCAACTTTAATTTGCTTATAGAATGATGCTAATGCTGCGAAAAAAGAGGTCGATGTATCACCATGAACAAATACTAAGTCTGGCTCAAAGTCATTCAAAACCTCTTTAACTTCTAATAAGATTCTTGAGGATAACTGAAATAAGTCCTGATTATCTTGCATGATGTCTAAGTCATAATGTGGCTCTATTTCAAAAACATCTAATACTTGATCTAGTAACTGTCTATGCTGAGCAGTAATACAGACCTTTACTGAGAGTTTATTAGGATTAGAATTAGCATATCTACTAAGAGAATGAACTAAGGGAGCCATTTTTATAGCCTCAGGTCTAGTACCAAAAATGATTAAGAATTTTTTCATATTTACGGCCTCTCTGTGGGAGCAAGATGATCAGCGAGGCGGGCCGCTAAACTCATAATTGTCCAGGTAGGGTTAACGACTGAGCGAGATGGAAAAACACTAGAGCCACAAACATAAACATTTCCATAGTTAAATAGTTTGAGATCTTTATCAACTACGCCCGTATCCGCATCGTCACCAATCTTGGTCGTTGAGCTTGGGTGATAACCTGAAAGAACAGAGTCTATTGAAAAATTTTTCCTACCCTTTAGCCCCGGGTACCTTAACTCCTCTTTTGTAAATACGGTACCAATCATCCTATCGTAGGAGCTAATATCTGACTGAGAAACTTTCCAACTAATATTTAGCTTTGGCAACCCGAAGTCATCAACCTTATCTGAGAGGTAAAGTTTATTTTCTACATCTAGCGTTTGCGAAAAAAAGAATTCAAATGAGAAGAAATTTTGAGATATTCGTAGCTTAGACATAATTTTGTAACATAAACCGAAATATTTCAAAACAAAAAATTCTATAGTTTGAACAAATCTCCTTGCGTATACGTTATCCGAACTTAAGTAAATTTTCTTCATAAATCTAACTATGTCGACTCTACCGTCGAGCTGAATGCCAGCAAAGTTATGGTCCTTTAAAATATAGTTGCCTTCGCTGCAACCCATTGACTCCTGCCTCAGATACGGCTTAGAAATATTTTCAAATCGAGTTAAAGCGTGCCTGTCAAACTTACCAACATTTATGTGCGGATGATCATTTAGAAAGCATCCAGTTAGGACGCTACATTTATTTAAGAGGCTCAATATTAAACGTGAATTATTCAATCCGCCTGCACAAAAAATTAGCGACTTACCTATATCAATATCGATCGTATGACCGGCCCTATTCATAATAGTTAGACCTTTAGCAGCCGAGCCATCCGATTGGCTATCGCATTTGATCCGGACTGGGGAATATTCAGCAAAGGTCAAAATATTTTGATTATTTCCTATATTCAGATATTTATATAAGTTCTTAAATTTCGCCCTCATACTCTTCCGCAAACTAAAACCGAACTCCACTTTACTACCTGTTAACTCTTTATGATCAATATTCAAAGCATTAGCTAATTTTTTTGAGTACTCTTTTAACTCAGTGTAGCCAAATCCCCACAAACCTTCTTTGAATTCGTGCTTGGACATTAACCATATCTTAGAACCCCAAATCTCAGTATTTCCTCCAAGGACTCCCGATATCCTTGGCGTATAATTCTTTGGCTTTTGATCCACAAATGAAAACACACTGGTTCGCTCAACTAAATCTTTAGGGACTATTTCAGCTGAATCAACTAAGCTGATTTTAAATCCTTTTTTACTCAAAAAATAAGATAGAACCGAGCCAGCTGCCCCAGAGCCAATAATAACAAAATCTGAATAAACCTTAGACATCTTTCATTTCCCTTATAATTTTTCTATAGTGAACAGCCTTTGTAACTAAGTGCGTAATTAATCGTTTACCCAAGTTCCTAAGAAAAAACCTTACTAATCCTAATTGGCAGGCCGTAACAAAAGAGATAATAAAATTATGCAAATAAATAAAGTTTAAATTAGCAGGCTGACTGGATCCAACTTCTGGGCGATTCATGTTCGCAAATTTTAATGCAAATTCACTTAAAGAATTCAATACCGCAGTGTCAGGGATGGTTTTCTCAGCCTCCAAAGCTTGATCGAGTTGCATTTCTGTTGAAAACGTAAAAATACCTCTCGTGATACTAGGATGATGTAAAGCATACTTCAAGCGGCTCTCAGCATTTGAAATGCCAGAATCATGGCATATTTGACTATGAGTGTTATGCTGTTGTTCAATAATTTGACTAGGCTTTTTTTCGAGGAATACGGGATAATGCCAATTCCCATAACCAATAAGCGACTCCCCAAATGCCCTTAGGGCAATAACTCTTATATTCTTGTGCTTTTGTAATTGATCGAAAAACGTTTCTTTAAATTCTCGTTCAACTAAAGAAAAATGTAAGCAAAATCCAATATTATTTTTCCCTATTACCTCCAAAAAATTTTCTGAATCTGAATAAATTGGAGTGAAGTAGCAAAAATTTATAAGGCCTTTTCCTGTTAACTCATCGATTTTATTATCGATCTCATAGAACCCGTTGTCTCGTAAGTGAAGATCCCCAGTGAGTTGAATTTCTACAGGACCTTTGATTCCAAGCATCCTTTTTGTTAAAACAATTTGATACTCAAGATACTCCAAACAAGAACCGTCCACTTTAACTATAAAGTTTGATTTATATTGTGAGAGTGGGTAAAAATTTTTCCTAATTACCTGGAAAGAATTACCGTAAGAAGGCGACAAATGAATATCCAGACCTCTCTCTAAGGCAGATCCCATTGTATTGATTAAAAGCCTTTCATATTTTGAGGAATTTAGTCTGCCCAGCTTACCTGTACCAAAAACTATTTTTGACATGATAGAACGAACTCCTTTACAGTTTTTGACTGAAAATCATGGTGCTTTAGAAACGAGCGGATTTCACTGATATTTTTCTCAAGATGTTTTCCACGCCAATACTCAAACCTTGGAGGGAGAAAAGGCCGAAACATATCTAACATCACCCGTCTCTTTGGCCCAAAATAACCTTCGTAGCCGAAATGGGTATATCCAATAAACGACTCATTCTCATTATTTAGCTTCTTACTTAGCTTCTGAAACCGAACAAAATCGAGCATTCTCATTCTATTGATATAATTTATATTATCCTTAGATACTATCCACCCAGTTTTTTCTTTAGGAATTTCATCAGCTGACAAAAGAAATTCTTGCGTCCAACATGCCGAGAATACTTCTTCAATAATGTCTTTAACAAAATAAGGACTGTCTATGTCAGCCCCTTTGTTTGACAACATTTCTAATTTGCAATCCCCCTCTTGGAAACCTTTTTGCGTCAATGGGTTTGGGCCATGCTCAATGTATGTAAATGGATATTCTCCAAATACCTGCTTAAAGTCCTCTATACCTTGAATGAAGATCTCTCTAGTATTTGAACATTGAGAAGTTCCGTGAAACGCAATCTCATGTCCCATTGATTGAGCTTCAAGTAAACCCTTTCTAAGCTCCGCATTTTCCCAGCCATGAGTTTCTGAAGGGTTACAGTGACGGCCCAGCCATGAATTTTCATCATCTACTCTAGCAAAAACTGCTGTTGTAACAAAAATACCATTTTCAGCAAAGGTTTTTAATATACTTATATGCTCTTTGGCAAGAAGATGGTCACAATCAGAAGTTATTACGAATGATTTCATTAAGTATTGATCTCTTTTAAATACGTGTTGTTAAATGTTATATAAAATTTTAATACAATTACCAAGGATGAAAGCAATGAAAAAAAAGAAATTAGATAATAATATTGATGATATGAGTATGTGAATGAAATAAAAATTAAAAAGGCCATTAATACGAAGCTATATTTTTTTTGAACACACATGCGAATAGCTAATTGCAAGAACTTTGGCCTGCCGAGATAATAATGCATTATGATAGATTTTATAATATTTGCCAAAATATAAGATCCTAATGCTCCATCTACTCCAAAAAAATAAGTAAATATTGCAATAAACAAAAAATGAAGTATGCCTGAGATCATTCCTGAATTTCTAGTTATATCTAATCGCTTATTCAGTAGAGCCCATGAACTATATTGATAAGTCCAAAAGCATAGAGAAATGCTAATGTAAAATACTAATATTTTTGGGATCTCACCGCTATATTTGAGTTCTAAAAATTGCTCATTAATTATCCCCATAAACACAAAAATACATAATCCAAAAAATAAATTGGTTATCACACATAAAGAGCACCAAGCCGCCAATGTTTCTTCTATTTTGGCTTCAAAAAAATTATTATTATTTGCGTGAAGCTTTCTTAATAAAAGAGTGTTTAAAATAGGCTCGAGCATAGAGTTTAGAGACCCCCCAGAAAAGACTCCTAAAGTTATGGCTAATATAAATGTATATGAAGCTAACAGCTCGAGGTTTTGAAAAAAAGAAAGAACTATCACACCACCAGCCATAGATAACATCAAACTGGTCAAGACATCACCATATTGATGCCATGCATGTCTTTTATTATCTTTTGTTAATGAAGCTAAGCTTAATGAAAATAGATTTGAAGAGAAAATTTTGTAAAAAAATATTAAGTACAAAAATATAAGTAACTCAATAATTAACATACCAAAAACTATAGCAGTGATATTATTATGATTGATATATATTAAATAGAATACAAGGCATAATCTAAGAAAAGCAGAAAGATTTACTATTATCAATGATCGTATGATTCTCAGAGAGTAAATCATCACAGCATCAGTAATATATTTATTTACTCCAAGAAAAAACGAGTAACTAATTAATAAAAAAATTAGATAGGAATCAAAATTAAAGCCTATTAAAGTTAAAATTAATGTTATTAAAACAGGACTAACTATAAGCATAGAAGTAATTATTTTAATTTTAATTAGATCAATATTTAGAAGATCTATAGACTTTAAATCATTAATTTTTGTTATTTCTAGTTGGGTTATTATTTCTAATCCAATTCGTGCAATGGATACAGATACTAGTGAAAAAGATAATATTTGTTGAAAAAGACCGAATGATTCTTTTGTTAAAAGACTTGCTATCACTAAGCCAAAAACAGCGATTTGTATTTGTGCTAAAAATCTACCGACAAACGATAGGGATATTGCTCGATTAGATGAGATATTCATAGATTAATTAATCAGAATTCAGATAATACGATTTATACCAATCTATAAAATTATCTATGCCAGATTGGATAGGCGTGGATGGATTGAAATTGAAGTCATTTACAAGATTGGTGGAGTCAGCATGGGTTGCTTGTACGTCCCCAAGTTGCATAGGCAGGTAATTTTTTTTTGCGACTATGCCAAGCGAATTTTCGATTGCGTCAATGAAGCTGGTCAGCCGGACCGGTGAATTATTACCAATGTTATAGACTCTAAATGGAGCTGAAGAAGAAGAGGTAACATGAGTTGCAGGATCCCATTCCACGTTGCTTTGAGCGGGATTTAAAATAACACTACGGACACCTTCAACGATGTCAGCTACGTAAGTAAAGTCGCGGACCATATCACCATTATTAAAGATATCTATTGGCTTTCCCTCTAGAATAGCTTTAGTAAACAAAAATAATGCCATATCTGGCCGGCCCCAAGGCCCATAAACAGTGAAAAAGCGAAGTCCTGTAGTAGAGATACCATAAAGACTCGAATAAGAGTGTGCCATCAGCTCGTTTGCTTTTTTAGTAGCTCCATAAAGACTTACCGGGTGATCAGCGTTCTTGTCCTCCGAAAAAGGATAATCTCTATTCAATCCATATACTGAAGAGCTTGAGGCATAAGATAAATTGGTAACTCCAAAATGTCGGCATGATTCCAAGATATTCAAGAATCCCTCTATATTTGCACTGATATACGCAGCTGGATTAGTGAGCGAATATCTAACACCGGCCTGTGCAGCAAGATTACAAACTGCATCAAAAGCTTGATCTTTGAAGAGAGCGTTCAAATTTTCTTTATCCTCTAGACCTAAGTTAATAAAAAATGAGTTGGGATGTTTGGAAGACTGAATTAGCTCGTTATAGTTAGTCCTGTCACCTTCAAAACCAGCCAACGCAAGCCTTGAGTGCTTTAAATTTACGTCATAATAATCATTTATTGAATCTAACCCATAAACGTCATGTCCGTCTTTTACGAGTCTGTTTGCAAGATGAAACCCTATAAACCCAGCAGTTCCTGTTATTAATATCTTCATTATTTAATTTTTCCTTTAATTTAAGTAGTTGATACGTTCTTCTAATTGTCTCTCACTCTATCAATAAAGCTTACCCAGCGAACAAACGATATTTGTAGTTATCATGCCTAGGTACATATACCTTTGGCGCCTCATTTAGAGACACTTCACCTTCTGCTGACGGTTTAGGTGATTTTAAAACAATTGCCAATGCGCTCTTGCGATAAGAAACTCTTATCTTTTCCAGTTAACCTAAATGAATACTGTAGATAGTGATAATTGTAACTATATAATCAGGGCTATACTCACAAAAATAACTCCCAAAAGCGCGCCTCACATCTACATCCTTTCATCAAGATATTTGCCTGTTTCTTTGTGAGCGAATTCGGGTAACAATTGAAAGTATAAACGGACAATATCATTCTTGTCCCATTTACCCTTAGCGCGCAAACTCGCAATCCCCTGGAAAAACTTTTCCAGTTCATCTTCATCAAAGTCTGGAGGGTTTTGTATAATCCCAACACCATCAAACCTATCCATTACTAGATCTTCATTATCCGTGAAAAACTCTTCAAAATCTTTTTCACCTGTCGTGTCACTATCGAAGAAGTAACAAGGCCATCTCTTCTTAGCAATTAGTTCCTGAGACCGATTACGCGCTTCGTCTTCACTCTCACATTCATAAGGTTCGTATCCAAGCTGCCTTAAATATCTGCGTGCTATTTCTGAAAAAGTAATCAAATGTAACTTTTCACTCAACTTAGGGAAAAAGATATCTCTGTTATTTCCAAGTAAACCAGACATCAAACATAGCTCTCCTGATTCTTTTGGTGTGACAAAATAACGACGCACATCATTTGGAGCAGACAATGGCTGTTGTTTTGCAAAGCGTTGATTGAAACCATGGAGTAGAGATCCGTCAGAGAAGGCAACATTGGCAAACCGTGCCATCGAGATATTTTGTACCAAACTTTCCTTCATTAAAAACATTTCCATAATACGTTTACTGGCTCCCATCATATTTACAGGATTTGCCGCTTTATCAGTAGAAACACAGAAATATTTTTTACACCCCATCTTTTTTGCCAGCTTCAACGTCTTAAGGGTATTAAAAATATTTACCATAATCATTCTCATAAGTGTAAAAGGATCCTTTTCACTTCGGACATGCTTCAATGCAGATAAATTAAAAACATAGTCATAAGGGCCATGCTCCTCAACCAAAGCCTCAAACTCTACACCACCGCAATCAACCGCAAAGGTCCGGAAGTCACCTGTCCCGTATCCAAATTCACTTCTAATATCCCTGACTAGCTCAACAGTATTATTCTCGCTAATGTCGACCACATGAAGAGCTTGAGGATTCCGCCTGAAGATTTCTTTAGATACCGCTTGCCCAATAGAGCCAGCTCCGCCGATTACTAAAAAACGGGCACTAGCCACAATATTTAACAATTGATTCTCATGCTCTGCAATATCGGATGAAAATAATTCTGCATCTCTTCCGATAATATTTAAATAATCCATAAAATCTCCAAATTAGATGTCACAATCGATGATGTTTAGACCAGCACCTTTGCATAGCACTATCCACAGGGATAGGAGGTGCCCAGTCCAATTGTTTTTTTGTAAAAGTTATATCAACTTGCATCGAATCTGAGAGCCGTCGATAAATGCCTAGTTTACCTATGGCTCTAAAAAAAACCTTCAATAGCCAATTAGGTATACCTATTAATCTGCTTTTGTATCCCCCAGTTCTAGCTAAAACAGTAAGAAGATCTGATGTTGATAAATCAAAATCATCACTCACTAAAAATGTTTGATTTGCCGCTTTTGGATTAGACAAACAGCACACTATTAAATCTACTAAGTTATCTAATGCAACTAAACTACGTTTATTAGTAATAGATTTAAGAGGTAACGGCAGCTGTAAGGGTACTAATTTTAGAAGTTTCGCAAAATTACCTCTCACATTTTTTCCGTAAACTAGAGGTGGTCGGATGACAACCAAGTCCATCTTAGATTTTGCGGTTAAATCTTTAAGCCCTATCTCTGCCTCAGCTTTAGAAATCGCGTAAGGATCAAGGGGGTTTAGCGAGGACGCATGTGTGAATCGCTCATTTAATTTTGTCTTGTCCCCCAGTACTTTTATTGAACTAATGAAAATAAATTGCTTCACTCCCGCGTTAATAGCTTGCTTCGCGAGAGCCAACGTTGGAGAGGTGTTAATGTCGCGATATATATTAAGGGATCCTTTGGGATTTTCCTCAAGGACATGCGCTCTGGCCGCAACATGAACCACAATATCAACATCGTTTAACAACTCACTATAGTCAGTCGTCGAGTCAAGAGTTCTGTAAACGAAGTTTCTACAATTGTTTGGACAGCTTCGACCAACTGCAACCGCTTCATCAAAAGCGGTATGTTGTAATAATGCAGATCCAACAAATCCAGACCCGCCTGTGAGAAGAATTTTATCCATTATCTTTATTTAAATCTCCAAAAAGCCCAATTTCTTCCCAGCAAAGGAAGTAACGCCGCCAATTTTATTATCATCGGAAGTCCTTACTATACCCAGGATAGATTGAACTCTTCGAAGTTTTCCTAGTGATATCGAGTATCATAAAAATTGAGCATAAATCTTGTAATGTGACTCAATAACTTTTTCTTGATCAAAAAATTCTTCCGCTAGCTTTCTACCCTCTACGCCCATGTCGGCAAGCTTTTCATCAGCCAGCATTTGTGAAATCATTTTTGCAAGTTTTTTTTCATCTTTAGGTTCTACCGTAAAACCAGTCTCGCCATAAATAATAGCATCTCTGCAACCAGGATGATCGGTTGTAAGCACAGGGGTTCCGCTTGCGGCCGCTTCTAAAAGTACCTTAGGAATTCCCTCAGGATAATAGGATGGATAAACAAAAAGTTTTGCCGAGGCCAGCAACACATCCAAATCAGATCTATTACCTAAATATTCAACACCGCTATCCAGGCAAATCGATAGTAGTTTTTCTTTAGGAATACCCGTAGGACTGAGAAGATCGATGGGCCCTGCTAACTTAAATTTGATATGACTTTTATTTTCGTTCTGTAAAATTTTCGCTGCTGCACAAAATTCCAAAACACCTTTATCACTTAATATTCGCGATGCCATGAGAATAATAGACTCATTTGAGTCGAGAGCGAGATCGGGTGAGTATTTTTTAAGATCTACTCCGGAGCCCGCGATGATGAAGATTTTTAACCTATCACAAACCTTAGCATTTAATAAAAAATCTACATCATTTTTACTCTGACAAATAACTCCAGATTCTGGTGATCGAAAAATAAACCTATAGATCTTTAGAATTAACGCCAATCGTAATTTACTTTTCCAGCCAGTTTGTATAAATGCCGGCCCTAGGCCAGATATTGCACCAATGAATGGAGTATTTGTTAATCGTGCCACTATACCAAGTAATATCATTGGTTTTATAGTAACCGCATGTATTAAATGCGGCTTTCTTTTCCTTATTAAAAAAAAGACCTTTATTAGCTCAATAAACTCATAACCAGGATACTTTGCAACTCTGCCTAAAGGACTTCGAAGTAACTTAAACTTATTTACTCCATCGTTATCTCGAACCTTAGTAAAATCCGTGTATACACTCATATCAATGTTGTTCTTTGCAGCAACCATAGCTATTGGGAGTCTATGAGATAGGAAAAACCAATCAACATTAACGAACATGAACACTTTTTTCATAATTTATTTCCATGATCGCACCACTTACCCAAGTGCACTCTTCTAATGTTAGTTCACACCCTAAGAAGCCCATTCAGCAATCTATCGGCCGATAAAACTTAGAATGAAAGCTTAGCGTAACAAGATCGAAGCTGCTCCAAACGCTACACTAAATAAGAAATCCTACTACTTATTTATTATGCTCCAGCCATAATTGAAACATCAGAACATTCCATAACTGGTATTGCCAATTTCTCGATCCAGACTTATGCTCTTCCCATTTCTGGCGAACGGTAGAAACATTAAAAAACCCCTCACGTTCAAGTCGTGAAGACTCTAAAAGCGCTTCTGCCCAGTCAATCAATGGTCCTCTAAGCCATTCATCCAACGGGACAGAAAAACCCATCTTTGGCCTGTCTAATAAAGTTTTAGGAACGTACTTATAAAGAATTTTCTTTAAAATCCACTTATTGTCACCGTTTCTTATCTTCATGTGAAGCGGAAGAGATGCCGCAAATTTGATGACGTCCGGGTCAAGAAATGGGACTCTTGATTCAAGTGATACCGCCATTGCAGCCCTATCAACTTTTGTTAAAATATCATTAGGCAGATAGCCGACGAGATCGGTCATCATCATCATCTCTATGTCTGAAAGCTTCACCGAATCGCCCCCACTGACTAAGGCATCAGTAGTCACGTCACTATGGCCAATAAGCCATTCACTTGGCTCCGCCACCTGAGAAAGCATTCTCATGTAGAGCTGATCAACATTTGCGGCACCCATTACGTTAGCGCCCTTATGTATCTTGTCTCCTAAATTATTAAACCTTGACCCGAACAATGGACCAAGTATGCGATCTAGTTGACTAATAGGAACGCGTTGTATGCATGTTCCAATTAACTGCCTAAGGCTTTGGGGCAGGATTGAGAGCTTACTCCAATATTTATCGGTAAGTGTATATCGATTATATCCACCAAAAAGTTCGTCCCCCGCATCTCCGGTAAGAGCAACAGTGACATTCTTCTTAGCAATTTTCGATACCAAATATGTGGGTATCTGCGATGCGTCGGCGAAAGGCTCGTCGTAAATTACAGGCAAAAGTGGCACGACATCTAGCGCTTCTTTTCCTGTTACATAAAGGTCAAAATGATTAGTCCCTAAATGTTGCGCGACTGCACGAGCATGTTCAGCCTCATTGAATTTTTTACTCTCGAATCCAATCGAGCATGTATCTATCCGACCAGTTGAATTTGCCTGCATTAGCGCGCAAATCAGACTAGAGTCTATGCCGCCAGAAAGAAATGCTCCTAAGGGCACATCTGATAACATTTGCATTGAAACAACGTTACTTAAAATATTCTCTAGCTGAATCTCAGCCTCAATATCGGAGCCTTCAAATAAGCTCTGTGATCCAGCTATCATTGTGTCTATTGTCGACCAATACTGTCTAATTTTAAGAGAACCATAAGCACTCTGCAAAGATACGATCGCACCCGGTTCTACTTTAGAGATATTTTTATAAATCGACAAAGGAGACGGAATCGAGCCTAAACGTAAATATTGAGCCAAAGCTTTACGGTCTATTTCATTATTAAAGCCAGGAAATTTTTTTATCGCTTTAAGCTCAGAAGCAAAAACCCACGCTCCATTCACCCAACCATAATAAAGTGGTTTCTCACCCATTCGATCACGTGCAAGAGATAAAGTTTTCTTTAACGTGTCCCAAACTGCTACAGCAAACATACCATGAGTTTTTTGCAACGCAACATCTAACCCCCAAAACTCAATCAACTCGACCAAAGTTTCCGTATCAGAGTTACTCCGCCATTGGGTATCTGTCAATCCATCCAGCTCTGCGCGCAATCCAACGTGGTTGTAGATTTCTCCATTATATGAAATAACATAGCGTTTTGACTTTGATGCCATAGGCTGAGTTGCAGCGCTACTTAGGTCCAAAATAGAAAGCCGAGCATGCGCCAAACCAATGTCATCGGTGGCATCATGCCATAATCCTCTGCCATCAGGTCCCCTATGGGGCATTGTCCCTATCATTTCATTCAGCATACCTTCAGGGGACGCCTTTACTATATTAAGAAAACCAGCAATACCGCACATGACTTTAAATACTCCTTGTTATTAGTTTAGTTGTTCGAATAAAGAGTCATATCTGGTAACCATACGATCAATGGAATATTCATTTGATACATGACTCCACGATTCTTGACCCAAAATTCTTCGTTCTATTGTGTTTAATCCAAGCATTTGAGTAATTTTATTTGCAAGATCCATTGAATCATTTATTTTCGCAATGCTGACATGTCCATTTGAAAGTAGTCTGGCATCGCCACAATCAGAAGATACGCATGGGAGTTTTGATAGCATAGCCTCGGCAAGTACATTGGGAAAACCCTCAGTCCTTGAAGGCAAACAGAATATATCCATTAATCCAAAACAAGTATTTACGTCATTCCGCTCACCCATAAGAATAAATCTATCGAGCTTTGACTTGCTCGCAATAGAATCCACCAGAACCTTGTTAGTATTCTCAAAACCAGATCCTATGAATACAAACTTCACGTCCGGAAATTTATTTAGCACATCTTGGGAGGCCTCTATAAGAATATCCTGCCCCTTGTCTTCAGAAAGGCGGCCAACACAGCCAACAACTAAATCAGTTTGACGAATACCGATTTCATTTTTAAGGTTCGCCACTAAGACAGGGTCAGGCTTAAACTGATTTGCATCATACCCATTAGGGATCACGATCATTTTTAACTCGTCATACCCTAACTGAATATGCTTAACTCTTGCCGCGTGGGCAACAACAACGATTTTAGAAGGAATCACGCGAGACACTAATGCACAAACCTTTCGAATGACAGCTGTTAGCCAAGATCCTTGTTTAAGATCTGTAGTTCGGATCGACCAAATAATACATTTAACGCCTATGAGTTTCGCAGCGATCCCAGCGATTAGATCAGCATGGTACAACCAAGTCTGAACAATATCTGGCCTCAATTTCAATAAAAATCGCACCAACTTAAAGGGCGCCAACAACCCCCCAACTCCAACTGAAAAATTACAAGAATAAACCGGTATCCCTAAAGCATCAAAACGATCACCAAAGACACCCTGATTTTTTAGTGAAATTATGGAGATATCAAATTTCTGACGGTCTAAATGCGACACTAACTTATAAAGAGAATTTTCAGCACCTCCCAAGGAAAGCCCGGTAATCACATGGGTTAGTTTCAATCTCATTTAAATAGGACACTGATCTGGTTTTTTTGCTTATTGTTACGAGATGAGTTGACGCAGGCCATTAATAAACCGATTAAAATCCAAGGTATTTTGTCAGAGTAAGGTAAACCTGTTACAAAACCATTTAGCAATAGAGTCAATATTGAAGTAAAAAATAAGACAAATAGAGTATTATCAATGAAAGGCTTTTTCCTGAATAAACTGATCATCAAATAGACGAACATGAGTGTGAATAATATGAATGCAAAAAATCCTAATTCTGCAATGATATTCACATAGGTATTGTGTGCATCTGAAGTTCTTAAATAGTCAAAATAGTGGCTGAATCCTTTAGGCCCTACTCCGATTAATGGATTTTCTGAAGCCATAGTGACACCACTTTCAATCAGATTGAGTCTATCTGCGTTTGAGGCTTGCGAAGCATCCCATCTCCCGATAAAAAGATCGCCATATAAATACAAAACAGACCCGATTGCAGTTAGTGAAAAGAAAATCGCTCGTCTATTACGGATAAAAGATATTACTAGCACCCCGCCTGAAATTAATACAGCAGATTTTGACAGCGTCATCAATATAGAAAAATAAAGCAGGGCAAAAACTATCAACATTATGGGCCTACTTATAGACCTAGACATTAATAAGAAAATGGACAGAGGTACCATTAGAGAAAAATAGTATCCGAGAGTGTTAGCATTTAAATTCTGTATCCAAGAGAGTACCGGAAGCCCAACAAACCATTGTTGAGAGCCATACCAATTGATCCATGCATAACAAACAAGAGTCAGACCTCCGAGCCAAAGTAGCCGAATGCAATAGATAACTTGTTCGTAGGTCTTAACATAAATAGCAAATACGGAGGTCACCAGCGCATAGTAAATCCAGCGAAGCACGACCCCTAACCCATCAAAACCAACCATATAATAATCACTTACTAGAACATGGTACGAAAAAGAAAAAAATGCAACTACCCCAATTGCGAAAGGGAAGAAGGAAACCCAAGAAAATTTTTCTTTGTTTTTGATAATGAGAACGGTGATCGGTAATATTAAAAAATCAATAAAACCCAAGTTTCCATAAATATATATCCCTGGGAATTCTATTCCAAGCCCTGCGGAAAAACACAAACATCCCAGCGTAAAAAAAACATATTTTTTTTCTAGAGAATTTCTTGAAGTCTCTCGCTGGTTACGAATCGAGTTTTCTCCTGAATACAAACTCGTTACAGCCATGTCTATTTCGACCCTATAAATTTTAATTTTCGCAAAAGCACCACCATCCAATCAGGAGCTATTCCCGCCAGATAATGATATGACGTGTTCATAATATTGTTAATTGTTGATATGTGTCCTTTTCTTATCCTGTACCCATTTAAGCATTGTAAGTAGTGGTTAGCACTAGTGATGGAATTCGGTAGTAAATTTCTCTCCACTAAAACGTTTTCCAAAATCGCAATTTCACCAACCCTAGACAGCTTTAACCAGGCATCATAATCTTGCGATGTCTTATACTTTTCGTCATAGAAGCCTATACCACGAAACGCAGATGCTCTGATCATCACCGATGCGTGCACAAATATATTATGAGTTTTTAGCAACTTTTTTACATCTCGCTCTTGGATTACAGGCGTAAGACTAGTCCATGAGTGAGAGTTGATTTTCGCCCTGGTGCCAAGTAAGACAACTGCTTTAAACTTCTCAAGGAAATTGACTTGTTGCGAAAATCGCTGCGAATAAGAGATATCATCAGCATCTTGTCGAGCAATGTACTTACCTCGAGCAATTTTTAACCCTTCATTTAGGCTCGCCGTTAATCCTCTATTTTCCTGCTCAATTAAAATTATTCGTTTATCTGTATAAGATTTTATTATTTTGCCGGTATTGTCAGTCGATCCATCATTTACAATAATGAATTCAAAGTTAGTAAATTCTTGATTTAAAATACAGTCTATAGCACTAGAAATATGAGTTTCCTCATTAAAAGCGCCCATGATGACACTAACCAAAGGCTCGTCAATATCCATTGATGGCATTGGCATATCTCTTTGCAACTATTTTAATATCAATTTCCTCTTCGACTCTTCTCAACATGCTATGTGATAGATTAATTCTATTATCTAATGCCGAAACTACTGCTTCTGACCATGCAGAAATATCAATTACAGGAATAGCTTCGGCGGTCTGAAGCTCCATGAAATCAAAGTCTAAATCTTCAGCGATGATTAATTCAGGATTCTTTATAATTTCAGCTGCGCCACTCGCGCTGGTAGTTAAGACCGGTAGACCACAAGCGACCATTTCTGCCACGCTATTGGGACAAGGATCAAACAGGCTTGGTGACAGGCCTAAATCGCAACCTGCATATATCGAGGGAAGCCTCGAGGAATCGACATGCCCATGGAAAATACAGGATGATAAGTCCATCAATTGAATATGTTCTTCAGTCAAATTATCCATCACTCCAATAACATGTAAAGTGATACCTGGGAGTTTTTTTCGGAGATTATTGATTAAATCAATTGCATTCTGAAGCCTTTTGTGAAGTCGAAAAGACGCTGTTATTACTAATCTAGGGGAGCCCTTAAGTTTTACACTCTTTACATCTGGATTAAATATCTCGACCGGAACACCATTCAAGATCACATATGATTTCTGTTTGGCATCTCCAAAAAACTTCCGATGCATTTGTCTTGATAATTCACTTTGAAATATTATTATGTCCGCTTTTTGGAGTATTTTTCCACTAGCTCTGTTTAAATAAGAATTGATTGGGCTGTTTAAGCATAGAGTGAAGGGGTCAGGGATGGACTTTAATAGCTCAATACGATGCTCTCTTCTTTGACGAACAAGGTTGTACAAATTAATCGAAGTAAGTTTGTAATATATGGTGCCGTCCAGCCTCCCAACCTTTATCCAATCATCATTATAAAGATCTTTCAGTTGTTTGGGATGAGGGTTAATTATCCGGAAACAAGGTAATTTATAATGTTGAAGTTCTGCGTTAACTCGACGCAAAAAGTTACTAGGGCCACTCACTAATTACTCCGTAAAAATTTGATCGAGAGCGATTTAATATACAATTTTTATTAACTTCAGATCTAAAGCTTACAACCGGCCATCAGATTCATTAGCTTTAAAAATATATTTGACATCATAAATAATATGATTTTCTTTACCTAAACATCGAATTTGATGAATTGACATTTTTCTAAATTCGTCGTGCCCTACGGCCAAGATAATTGCATCGTATTTATTTCGCTCAAGAGTATCAACTATCTCAAATCCATACTCGTTTAAGACCGCTTGCTTATTAACCCAAGGATCGTAAACATCAACTGTACAGTTATAACCCTCGAACTCATGAACAATATCTACTACCTTTGTATTTCTTATATCAGGGCAATTTTCTTTAAATGACAACCCCATTATGAGTATGTTCGCATCTACCACATGTATTCTCTTTTTGGTCATTAATTTCGAGACATGCTCTGCGATTTGAGCCGCCATACTATCATTCAATCTTCGCCCAGCAAGTATCATTTGTGGGTTATAACCGACGCTTATGGCCTTATAGGTTAGGTAATAAGGGTCAACGCCAATACAGTGGCCACCAACCAGTCCGGGGCTAAACGGTAGAAAGTTCCACTTAGTTTTAGCCGCATTTAACACCTCTTCAGTATCTATATTTAGCTTCCTGAAAATCAGAGCCAGTTCATTTATCAACGCAATATTAATATCTCTTTGAGTATTCTCAATAACTTTAGCAGCCTCTGCAACTTTAATACTGCTCGCCTTGTATGTTCCCGCTGTAATAATTAGCCCATAAAGAGAATCAACTCTATCTGCTGTTCGATCTGTGGATCCTGAGGTGACCTTTTTTATAGTCGTTACTCGATGTTCTTTATCTCCCGGATTTATTCGTTCTGGACTATAACCGCAAAAGAAATCTCTATTAAATTTCATCCCGGAAACTCTTTCTAGTATGGGGACACACACTTCCTCTGTTGCTCCCGGATAAACAGTAGACTCGTAAATCACAATATCGTTACTGCCCAATAAGCCGCCAACCAATTCGCTAGCACACTTTAGAGCTGATAAATCTGGTTGTTTAAACTGATCTATAGGTGTAGGGACTGTTACAACATAAATATTGCAAGGTTGAAGATCATCTTTGCTTGAGGTAAATTTAAGTTTGCTTGTCGATTCAAGCTCACTTGATTCGACTTCAAGGGTGCTGTCAAAACCTTCTGAGAGCTCTTTAATGCGATTGCTATTGATGTCGTAGCCAATTGTTTCAATTTTTTGGCCAAAAGCAACGGCAAGCGGAAGACCAACATACCCAAGTCCAATTATACCAATCTTATATTTCATAACTTTCCTTTGAAGAAATTCGTTCCTGCTTTCAAGAGTCGGATCCATAAAGATCACGAGTAAATAAAATATCCCTAACATCATCAAGCTCTGCACAATCTCTGTTGGCAACAATAAGGTTCGATAAAGACTTAAACTCATCAAGCTCAACAACAACCGACGACCCAAAGAAACTTGTCTCAGAGAGATTAGGCTCATATATAACAACCTTAATTCCCTTGGCTTTAATGCGCTTCATAATCCCTTGTATTGCACTCGCCCTAAAGTTATCGCTCCCTTCCTTCATTATAAGGCGATAAAACCCGACAACGGTTGGATTTTTCTTGAGAATTTCATCAGCAATAAAATCTTTGCGAACTGCATTAGACGACACAATAGCCTGGATAAGAGTCTGAGGAACACTTTCGTAATTGGCCAGCAACTGTTTAGTATCTTTGGGAAGACAATAACCACCGTAGCCGAAAGAGGGGTTGTTGTACCCCTTACCAACACGATCATCTAAACATACGCCATCAATAATGCTTTTTGCATTCAGTTTGTGAGATAAAGCATAGGAATCCAGCTCATTAAAAAAAGAAACCCTCATAGCAAGGTAGGTATTAGCAAACAACTTGACCGCTTCGGCCTCGGTAGAACTTATAAAGAGCGTTTCGATACTTTCCTTTTCAGCACCCTGTTTTAGTAAGTCTGCAAATTCTGCGCCAGCCTTACACTGACTACCAACAATGATTCGTGTCGGATAGAGATTATCTTTAAGGGCTTGGCCCTCTCTTAAAAACTCAGGAGAGAAAATAACCCGGTCACTTTCGAATCTATCCTTGAGCAATTTGGTGTGCCCGACCGGGATAGTTGATTTAATAACTAAAAGTGCGCTCTGATTTAGACTAAGAGCATCCTCAACCACGGAGTCGACGGAGCTAGTATCAAAGCAATTCGTGTCTGAGTCATAGTTAGTGGGTGTAGCCACAATAATAAAGCGAGCACCTTCATAAGCGTCTTGCTTGTCCAATGTAGCGGCCAAGGACAGAGACTTTTCGGCCAAGAATAATTCAATTTCTGTATCAGCAACCGTAGCTTGCTTATTGTTAATGTTTGCGACTCTTTGAGCATCAATATCCAGCACCGTCACATCGTTGTGCTGGGCCAAGAGCACAGAAAGGGACATTCCTACATATCCCGATCCAACTACTGTTATTTTTATCCTTTCAGCCAAGATGATTAAACTCCTATATTATGAAAACCAATCTAATTAATTTTTCTTTTAAAAGTCCAGAAACTATTTTTTGAAATGCGCTAATAGCCTTTATCAAGGATTAGATTATTGTAAATTTAAGAATTAAGATCTAGAAATTTAGGTGACCTTTTGCTTGATTGCATAATGCCTTATAAGCACCAATAAAATACTTAACATCCCACCCAATAACGTGCTCAAGATACAAATTAAAAATCTTTTAGGCTCTGATTTTTGCTCCATTACCGCAGGAGGGTCAATGTAATCAAAAACGTAATACTGATTGGCTTCAATTAGGGTTAACTTTTTACTTTCTTCTTGCAATAGCTGCGCTAAGACTTGCTTGATTTCAGACAAACTAGTCATTGAAATTTGCTGGTTAAGATAATTAACAGCCTTTTCTGACTCTGATTTATCTTTTTGTCTGTAAAAAGCATTAACTTCATTAACAACCAACTCAACCCATTGCTTCGCAACAAATGGTGATTGATGTTTGATAGATAGGGTTATAAAGCCAGAATTTTTATCGTCATTTAAACTTAAGTGCTGCTTAAAAACTGCATAGCTTGCTTGGGAGCTAGGTATTTGTTGCTGAGGATAAGAAGAGTCTCTAATCCAGCTATTGCTGCTAGTGTCGTAAATACTCTCATCAAAAACTACGATATTTGTTTTAGAGTTCCAAGATTTAACGGCCATAAGATCTGGCAGGTGAATATTTGGAAGTATATTGTTCTCAAAGAAACTCAGAGAGCTAATCTTTTGTATTGCTTTTGCAGAATTACCCTCATCACCACCAGAAGGGAGACTTATCCCAGCAAGCCCTGCAAGGCCACTATAACTTCCAAGAGCTCCAGAAATGCCGCTAGATGAATTAACAGGAACTAGCATAGTTTTAGATTCATATATATTAGGTAAGGATAGGCTATAAATAACTCCAACAATCGATGCAAAAGCTGTTAGAGAAACAATAATCCATTTTCCCTCCAATAGAACATAAAAAAGTTCTCGAAGATCTATTTCATCATCAAAATCGTTGAGATGTTTATTGCTATGTGATTCTTGCATGAGAAATTATGTATTGATGTATGAGTTAAGTTTATCGTATTCATGTCTCTTTTTGATAATAAATTGCTTAGTTATAGCTGTTTTTTCTTGGACACCCTTCGATGTTAAAATATATGCATAATTTAATTTATTGTTTGAATTATTAAAGTTATGTATTTTAATAAACCCAATATCTATCAATGCCTTAAGACAATAATTGACCTTTCCTATACTGAAGCCGGAGTTTTGAGATATTAGTCTTTGAGATGCTTTGCCATCTTTTTGAATGATATGCATAAGGTCTAATTGATCTTCTGTAATACTTTGTTCTTTTGTCATGAGATTGCTAATTTATCAGTAGTGATTTATGTATCAAAATTATTGGATTACATAGCTACCGCACGGATTAATAATTAAAATAATTTTTTTAATTAGCACCGTTCAACATTTGAACTATTGTATGATTGGGTGTTTTTATAGTCAATGTATTTTAAAAGATAAGGTCTTTTTCTGAGATAGTAACTCTTCTCACAGAACCAAGAAAAGAAAGAAGGACGC
>Ga0075447_10000324_pt1 | contig 23993 bp, 20 predicted proteins | sample CoawatmetaG10DNA_FD_72352 | JGI IMG/M metagenome (GOLD analysis project Ga0075447, IMG submission 72352) | Marine microbial communities from the West Antarctic Peninsula - Coastal water metaG104-DNA | ecosystem: Environmental > Aquatic > Marine > Coastal | place: Atlantic Ocean: West Antarctic...
GTGTCATGGACACTGGCGATCCCGCTGTCGATCATCAATTCCCGCAAGGCCATCGCTGCGGTGTTCGCGCCCGAGGCCATGCCGAAGGATTTCCCGTTCAAGGGAGGCGGCTTGCTGGGGCTGCGTCCGCACGTGTTCTATGCGGCATCGTCGGATCTCGTCGCTGCGCCGGAAGATCTGCCCGACATGGAGCGCCGCTATGCCTCGATGACGGTGCCTGTCGATGTGTTGTACGGCCGCGGAGACCGCATCCTGAACGTCAAGCGCCAGGGCGAAGCGCTCAAGCAGAAGCTCGACCGAGTGAACCTGCGCATCATCGACGGCGGCCATATGCTGCCCGTGACGCAACCGGTATTGACGACGGATTGGGTGTTGGCGGTGGCCGCCGAGGTGCCTGTGCTAGCCGAGGTGCTTGCGTAATGTGATGACCCTGGCGGTCGCCAGGGATGCAGCAGAAAAGCAAAAAGCCCTGCCGAAGCAGGGCTTTTTGGTGTTTGGTGGCGAATCAGGGATATACCTCCCCAGAACGCTCCAAGCCCCTGTTTACAAGGGTCTGCCAGTTCCGAGGGCTGGCAGGTGTCACGGTCAAAACGGGTCACCTAGCGTAACACGTTTGCCACCAAATTTAGTGTTACATGTGCCGCATACCGCCACTGTTGGTCGGGCGACGGGACATAATCGCTGGCCCAAAACGGGCAAGCCGTCACTGCAACCGAATCGCATTCATAACCTGCACCCCGAGCTGTCTAGTGTTCAAGTTGTTGCCGTTTGCATTCTGCAACGGAACACCCAGCTGCTCGGCAAGTTTCCGGAGGACGGGCTTCACCGGCTGTACCTGCGTACCGTCCTGCTCAACCTCAATAGCGCCACTTTCGCATTGGCGTATGAGGTACTCGCCATAAACGACTTCGTCCGTTAGCGCTGTAGCTGGCGAGTAGCTGACCAGCTCCTTGTTCGGCATGAGGCGGAGGATGTTTTCTATTGCTTCGAGGGTTCGTGCGCCCCACTGATTCGAGAGAGCGTATGTATTTCCGTCTACGTGGAACAGATCGTCATCGGCGGTGAAATAGCGCAATCGTTTTGTCCCCAATACCGTTTGGAGCGCCGCCTCGTCGAGTTGACCATCTGCGGTCGCGAAGACATTTCCCCGCCACGGCACAGCTTCGGCAATTCCGGTCAGCGGTACCCTCTGCCTAAGTGCCTCCGCGACGATCTCGTAGATCAGGCGGCGCTTAGGCAAGCTACTGAATGAGGCATCACCTATTGAAAGGTCGTAGCGGGTGGTGTCTCGGTCGGATACGCGTGCCGCATCCTGCTCCATCGACTTTTCACGAACGGCCACTTGATATTGCGCTGCCTCCGGTAGCGGAATTACTTGGTGGATATCCAGTAAGACGCGATCCTCGATGAGGTGCGGTCGCATCTGTACGCACCGGATATCGAGCCCTTGTTTGTTGAGCCACAGGACGGTCGTCGTTAGCTCCTGTTGAAATTCGGATGAGGCCAAAACTATTCGCACCGTTTCAGACAGTGCTACCGGTCCTTCTTCATGGTCAAGGAATTCGCGGATCGCCTGCTCTGGATCGTCGGTCGATCCTATGGAGAGTAAATATTTTCGATGCGCCTCGACTGCTTGGTCAAACCGCATGGTCGACACCATCGCCGCATACCGTAAAGCTTGTAATTCCATGTGAGCAGAATCGTCACGTTTCAGCTCAACAACGACCAGACGAGCATTCTCGTCAAGGCATAGTAAGTCGATGCGCCTGTTCGCTCCAACCCAGTCGCCGAACTCTTCCGCGAGAACCATTGTCTTGACGCCAGGTGTGATCGCTGCGATATGGGTACGGACCGCGCGTTGAATATTTGCTCGCTCTAGCAGCCCCAGCGACGTGAAGGTTTTCCGGGTAATTGGCTTAAGGCTTTCACCGGTGATTTCATAGAGGGCCATCTGGTTTCACCCGACGTGCAAACGAGATGACGAGCATATCAGTGAAAGACAGCTACGAGCCGACCGCTATACCGACTACTCCGCCTGCTCCGCGTAGACGGCCGGATATGGCGTTTTATTGCTCGGGATGACTTGACTTCGTCCAAAAAATTTTGTTTGTTGTGTACCGTCACAACGAACAAGAAGGATGGAGCAGGCACGATACGATTTTTACACTCACCTCAACGAAGCCGTCGTCACCACGAACGATTTTTCTGAAGGCACCAAATTCCGCAAGCGCGAGAAGGTCGATCAGTTCGCATACTGCGGCCTCAATCCAATGTATCGGAGCTATCTGAGCTTCGACCTCGACATGCCAGGTTCGGCATTCCGCTTCGAGGATGCGCATCTGCCTCCGCCCACGATCATCACGATCAATCCCGAGAACGCGCATTGCCACATGCTGTACCGTCTGGTGACACCCGTGGCTTTTACGAAGAACGCGCGGAGCGGTCCGCAGGATTATTTCGCAGCGATTCAGCGCGAGATGGAAAGACGACTCGGCGCTGACACCGCGTACAACCACACGATCACCAAGAATCCGCTGCATCCTCGCTGGAAGGTCATCACTCATCCTGCCGCGAAATACCATCTCGGCGATTTTCTCGAGTGGATCGATCTCCCGGGCACTCGTATCGCTGCTCCCAGCAACAAGGTCTACAAGGGTAGAAACCACCAGCTATTCGACACGCTGCTTCGTTGGGCATATGGAGCTGTCCATGCTCACGCCGACGAACAGCGCTGGTATGCCGCTGTGCAGGCGAAGGCTGAAGAGATCAACGCCATCTTTACACAGCCCCTTGGCTTCTCCGAAGTCAGGGCCACCGCTAGATCGACGGCCAAGCGGGTATGGCAGCGTCGTCACGAGCCACACCATTCCCGTCCACGCATATTGACGTTTACCGATGAATCGTCGGAAGAGCGCATGCGTGAGGGAGCAGCCTATACCAATGCACTTCGCCGCGAGAAATCGCTACAAACGCTGCAAGAAGCGTTCAATGCCTTGCGTATCGAGCATGGCGATCAGATCAGCGTCCGTCAGCTCGTGGACCACACGGGTATGAACATCAAGACCGTGCGCAAGTACCTTCCCCAGATCGTTCGATAGAGGCCGACGCCTCATTCCTGAGATGGAGGCTACCGTGTCGAGACCATTACGGCGTACAACAGGTAATTAGCCGATATCGCTGCCGACGCGATAGCGCGCCACAACCGAAAACATCATGCGCCAGCCAGATGATGGGCGATAGCCGATAGGCTCGGAAACAAGAAGAAGACCAAGGCGCAACCGTCAGCGCAGCGAACAAATCCACAAAAAGCGAAAAGAAGAAACAAAAATGGCGGCGAGCGATTTTCACGCATCAGCCGACCATGTTTGGGAACTGCTTGAGCTACATCGCCTTGGTAACCGACCATGCGGTAGACAACGGCTAAATCTTGAGTTGTTTTGCGGCAGGACGATTTACATTCAGTTTGGCTTCCAAAGCCGCACGCAGATTTTTCTTCTCAAGCGAAGTGAAGTACTCGTCGTCGCAGGGCGAGAGAACATCTCCTTCGTCAAGGTGAAGGAATACGGGTTCTTTAGGCCACTCGAATTCAAGGATAAATGAGCCCGACTCCTTGTATTGGGCGGACAGAATCAAGCGCCGCATCTTGGTATACGCATTGTTTCGCGTATATGCGCCGCGACCTGCCCGAAATCGTAACGTTGCGGCAAACATCTCGAACAGATGCTTGTCCTCCTCCTTGCAGTGAACAACAAAGTCAAGAACGCCTGGGGCAATGCCAGAAAATATGATTGGCACCTCGCAAGGGAATTTGCCCTTGATGATTTCGCGTTTTTTGTTTGTATCCATATCGATCTCCTCCTGTTATGCAATGACTACGCGTGGACGACCACCATGGCGAGGCGTGTCACTATCATCGTTGGCAGCGTCTGGCATGGCATCGGTATCGACCACAACCTCGACGCCAGCCTGCACGATCTCGCCATTGCCACATTCGTTGCCCCAGCCCGCCCAGCCAGTGCGAGGCTCGCCACGGCAGAACAGCTCGATCTTGTTAAGCTCTGGATACATCGCCTCGATCATTTCATACGCGCAGTCAGGCTTACGGCTGTGCTCACGGCGTTTTTCTGTAAACACGGAAGCGAAACGAACCGTGCCTGGAACCTCGGGAATATTGCCGCGCGTAGCGATCATCAGATGCTCGTGTTGGATGCGGAAATACGACCCCATGCCCGGATTCACCTTGTCCCAGATTGCCTGCGTCTTGAAGGTGAATCCCCATGCCTTGATCACGTCAAGCGCCTCTTGTGGGAGAGAAGCCGAGCACCAAAGGAACAGCACCGCGTCTTCGGCAGCAAGCTCGTTGACAGGCATCTCGCAAATTGCTTCGAGCGTCATGGTGGTATAGCCCAACTGCTCCTCACGGATGTAGTCCCATGGTGGGTCAGCGTAGATCACACTGAATGGCCCTTTGGTTGGGTCGAGTGGCTTGCTGTTGGCACGCTTGACTGCAAGTGCTTCGAGACATTGCTCACGGCGTTCGGCAGCGATGGCTTTGCGGATCTCCTTGGCCTCCTTCAGAATGCCCTTCTCGACGTCAGACATGACTTTGCGTTGAGATGGATGAGGTAGCTTCGCCAGATCGGCACCATTGCTGACATCGACCTTGCCTGCATCCACGGCCTGGATCAGCTCGTCCGTACCGCGAGCGAGAACAGACTTGGCGCGCTGCACGGAAGGGACGGAAACATCCAGATCGTCAGCGGCTTGTTGCTGTGATAACCCGCCCGTATGCTGGTTGCCCCCAAGGCTGATGTTGGCAAGGCGGGCTGCAATCATGGCACGCTGGCTCTCGATCAGATGGCGGCGGTGCTGGTTAAGGCTGATGACCAGACGCTCGATGGATTGCTCAACTGGTACCTCTTCCATTTTGGGTTCAATGCCCAGCTCGCAGCAGGCACGATAGCGGTGACGGCCATCGATCAGTTGCCCGTTCTGTACGAGAATGGGAACCTGCTGCCCATTCTGGCGGATGTCTTCCTTGAACTCCTCGAACTCGGCGTCGTTCATGGCAGGAAACAGATTGGCGGCAGGATGAATGGCGAAGCCGCCGCCAAGTGTTGTTGTGTCGATTGGTGTATTCATAGCGGCTTCTCCTTGTTATTGTTTGTCGGTCACGTTAATTCCAAACACGGCGTAACCCTTGCGGCCAAGCATTTCAGGATGGTGAAGAGCGATCATCATGAACGCAGCTAGGTGAGGTGGAACCTCCACACCCTCGTAGTACTCTGGCTCTTCAACGATCTCAAGTTCGCCAGGAGAGGCATGAAGTGCCTCAAGGGTATGTAAGTGCTGCTTTGCAACGATGCCGATGCCAGTCATCTCACGCGTATTGGCCACAAGGATCGCCTCGAATTTGGCAGTTGGCGTGATGTAATGAGCAATCGAGAAGGCGTTGTCGCCGATTTTTGCCTTAATCTTGTACTGAATGACAGTACGGTTACCGAAATTTTCGTCCTTTGAAAAAGGGATAACTGATTTGAATTTTTTCATCGTGATTTCTCCTTTAAGTGATGAATTGTTTTATCGAATTAACTTCGTGTTGCGTTTGATTCGATAATGCCATTTTATATAATTGGTATTTTTTTAAAACGGACACTTATTTCGAATTCCGAGACGGACGATGGGTATGGCAGAACGGAACGAGGCAACTGAGAATGGCGGCGAAGGTGAGGCAGCAAACAAGCCCAAGAGCAACGCAGGAGCGCCAGAGCGGCCGATCCTGAGCATCATGCGTTCGCGTGCCTATATCTACGAGCTGATCCGCCGCAGAGGTGTGCCGACGCCCAATGCACTCGCAAAGGTCATGTACCCAAAGATCGATTACGGGAAACCTGAGTCGCGTGGGACAGACACCGTGCCCGACCTCAGCAAGCATTTGCGAGGGGAGCGTGCGGTTTCGGAGCAGATGCTCAATATGGCATCTCAGATTCCGGTTCAGGCGACGGCGCGGCGGGTGTTTGAGATCGGCCCGGAAGAGGGCGGCAACAACGTTCCGCTCTGGTCCATTTTCGAGGATCGGTTCTCAGAATTCGAAGACATCATCGAGTCAGGGCTGCGGCAATCGCGCCAAGGGGCAGACACTGGACTGAAGCGCGCTGATCGCGTCGCGCTGCTATTTCTCCCTGCCGATCAATGGCATCAGCTTCAGACAAATTCCGACGTGGCGGCTGGCCTAAACCTCGCTCAGCAGGCGCATGGCGCGGGCTATTTCAAGGCTGACGTTCGAAGGCTCGCAGCCATGCTTGCCTGCTGGCGTCTATGCCTGCAAGGGCCTGAGGAGTGGGGACCCACGGAGACGCTGCTCGATTGGTTGATTACCGGGCCGTATGCCCAAGTACTGGCGAACCTGGGCATCAGTGTGGAAATGCGCGATCTGCTGCGTGCAATTGCGGAAGATCACCACCTCGGGCGAGGTAACGTCGCCGCTGCGGCACGAGCACTGACCCGTTTTGGGGGAGGCGACAAGCGGATCGATCCGTTTGGCTAGGCGGGTTGCTTGCGGGGCTTTGCAGCCTTGCTGTCGAGCGTGCTTTCCAGCTTGCTGCGCAATGTGTGGGTGTTGAGCACGCCACAGAATTCGCTTCCTGTTGAATATTTTCCCTGCACAACCTCGCCGATGCCCAAGGCGGTCAGCCCGCCGTAATTCTCGATCTCTACATCGAGGCCTCGCTCCAGCAGGCCGCAAAGCAGTTGCTCGTAGATCGGCATGCCAAAACCCACTCGCAGATTCAGCCTGAAGTGATCGCCATACGTGTCGGCCAGCAGATGTGCCGACGTGCCGTTGAAGACCGGATAGCCAAAGGAATCCTTGTACCCCTTGACGGTATTGATGCTGATGTCTTGCTCACCGGCGAACGTGAAAGCGGACAGAAGCGTGTCGGCGTTCAGATTGCGGAATTCGTGATTGAGCAGAAGCTCCCAAAGCCAGCAGCCAAGATGCCATCGACTGCGCAGAAGCGCCTCATCCAAGCTGGCGAGGATTTCCATCGCTACGTCGTAGTCGTGGCCGATGGCGGCGAGGAAGAACTGCAATGCCAAGTCGGGTGAGATCTCATCACGGATGCCACGCCAAGTTGCCATGGCCTGACTCGGTGACGTGGAAAGCTGTTTGGCGAAGACCGCCAGCGCCTGATAGCCCGCCATGAGATTGGCGGATTGTCTGGGCGTGAGTCGTGCCGTCTCAAGCGCGCGCAAATCGTCGCCTTGGACGATCACGTACCCTTGAGGCTCCATCTCAAGATGGAGGCTGCGGAAGAACCCGATCAGGTGACCATCGACTTCCAGTGCTGGGATCAGGCTTGTCCTGCATGCTGCCGCAATGCGGGCGACATCCTCATCGGTGTCCGCTTCGGAGCCCATGAGCGTGACCATATGTTCGTCCAGCCAGTCAACCACAGCCCCAAGGCGATATGGCTGCTTGCTGGTGGCACCCAGCCGCCAACCTTCTACGGTGCCGACAGGCTCGCCCAGCCATTGCGCCAAGACGGCTTCGTCGGTCCATCGCTCACGTTGCCCAACATCACCATTTGGTTGGCGAGCCAGAACGCTCGACAGCATTTCAAGCGCGGCAGCGACGTGTGGCAGGCTCAGCGGCGTCGATGCAGGAAGCTGGCGAAGTCTGGCCAGGAATTCAAGCGCAGTCATGGGAGATCGAGAGATTCATGTCCACAAGCCTGTTGGCATAGTGGGGAGCATGGCAATATACAGCCTGCCCACTGCCTACAGCATCTGTAATCAAAATGACAGCCGAAAATCGGGTAGAGCAAGATCTTATCTCCAAGCTCAGCGACCTAAAATACACTTATCGGGCAGACATTCGGGATCGCGCCGCACTGGAAGCGAACTTCCGCGAAAAGTTCGAGGCCCTCAACCGGGTGCACCTGACCGACAGCGAGTTCCAGCGCCTTCTGGACAGCGTGATCACGTCGGATGTCTACAATGCTGCCCAGACGCTGCGGAACATCAACAGCTTCGAGCGCGACGACGGCACGCCGCTGAATTTCACGCTCGTCAACATCCGCGACTGGTGCAAGAACGACTTCGAGGTGGTCAACCAGTTGCGCATCAACACCGACAACAGCCATCACCGTTACGACGTGATGCTGCTGATCAACGGTGTGCCTGTTGTGCAGATCGAACTGAAGACACTGGCCGTCAGCCCTCGCCGGGCTATGCAGCAGATCGTCGATTACAAGAGCGACCCTGGCAATGGCTACGGCAAGACGCTGCTCTGTTTCATTCAGCTCTTCATCGTCAGCAACCGCACCGACACCTGGTATTTCGCTAACAACAACGCGCGCCACTTCAGCTTCAATGCTGACGAGCGGTTCCTGCCTGTTTACCAGTTCGCAAGCGAGGACAACAAGAAAATCACGCAACTGGATAGCTTCGCCGAGAAGTTCCTCGCCAAGTGCACCTTAGGCCAGATGGTCAGCCGCTACATGGTGCTAGTAGCCAGCGAGCAGAAGCTGCTCATGATGCGGCCGTACCAAATTTATGCCGTCAAGGCCATCGTGGACTGCATTCATCAGAACTGCGGCAACGGCTACATCTGGCACACCACTGGCAGTGGTAAGACACTCACCTCGTTCAAAGCATCCACCTTGCTCAAGGACAACCCGGACATCGACAAATGTCTGTTCGTGGTGGACCGCAAGGACCTGGACCGCCAGACCCGCGAGGAATTTAACCGCTTCCAGGAAGGCTGCGTCGAAGAGAACACCAACACCGAAACGCTGGTGCGCCGCCTGCTGTCTGACGACTACGCGGACAAGGTTATTGTCACCACCATCCAGAAGCTGGGTCTCGCTCTAGATGGCACCAACAAGCGCAACTACAAAGAACGCCTGGAGCCGTTGCGCAACCAGCGCATGGTGTTCATCTTCGACGAATGCCACCGTTCGCAATTCGGCGAGAACCACAAGGCCATCAAGGAGTTCTTCCCCAACGCCCAACTGTTCGGCTTTACCGGCACGCCCATCTTCGAGCAAAACGCCAGCTATCAACAGATCGAGGGGCAACAGGCCAGCTACCGCACCACGGACGACCTGTTCCAGCGCTGCCTGCACCAGTACACCATTACCCACGCCATCGAAGACCGCAACGTTTTGCGCTTCCACGTGGACTACTTCAAGCCCGAGGGCAAGAATCCGCCCAAGCCTGGCGAAGGCTTGGCCAAGGCCAAGGTCATCGAGACCATCCTCGCCAAGCATGATGCCGCGACCAACGAGCGGAAATTCAACGCCGTGCTGGCCACTGCTAGCATCAACGACGCTATCGAGTATTTCGAGGCGCTGAACACCCTTCAAGCTGAAAAACAGGGTGAAGATGAAACCTTCCAGCCCCTGAACGTAGCCTGCGTGTTTTCTCCGCCCGCCGAAGGCAACAAGGATGTGCAGCAGATTCAGGAAGACCTGCCGCAGGAAAAGGAAGACAACCAGCAGGACCCGGAGGGCAAGAAGGACGCGCTCACGCGCATCATTGCCGACTACAACGCTCGCTTTGGCACTAACCACCGCATTGGCGAATTCGACCTGTACTACCAGGACGTGCAAAAGCGCATCAAGGATCAGCAATATCCGAACGCCGATCTGCCCCACACCGAGAAGATCGACATCACTATCGTCGTTGACATGCTGCTCACTGGTTTCGACTCCAAGTACCTGAACACCCTGTACGTGGACAAAAACCTCAAGCATCACGGTTTGATCCAGGCTTTTTCGCGCACCAATCGCGTGCTGAACGATAGTAAGCCATACGGCAACATCCTCGACTTCCGTCAACAGCAGAAACCTGTGGAAGATGCCATCGCGCTCTTCTCTGGCGAGAAGATCGACAATCCGCGCGAAATCTGGCTGGTAGATCCGGCACCCAAGGTCATCGATAGCCTGCAAACCGCCACCCAGAAGCTGGCCGATTTCATGAAATCACAGGGGCTGGAAAACGCCCCTGAAGAAGTGGCTAACCTCAAGGGAGACGCTGCGCGCAGCCAGTTCGTCAACCTGTTCAAGGAAGTGCAACGCCTCAAGACCCAGCTCGATCAATACACCGACCTGAGTGAGGAGCAGAAAACGCAGATCACGCAGATTGCGTCGCCCGACCAGTTGCAAGGCTTCAAAGGCGTGTACTTGGAGACCGCCAAGCGGCTCAAAGAGCAACAAGACAAGCAAGGTGACCAGGCTCCCCTTGAGGTACAGCAGCTCGATTTCGAGTTCGTACTTTTTGCTTCCGCTGTCATCGACTACGACTACATCATGGGGCTGATTGCTCGCATGACGCAGCAAAAGCCCGGCAAGCTCACGCTCAACCGTGAGCAGCTCATCGGCCTGATCCAGTCCGACGCGAAGTTCATCGACGAGCGGGAGGACATTGCCGAGTACATCCGTGGTTTGCCCGTGGGTGAGGCTTTGGACGAAAAGCAAATCCGTGCTGGTTACGAGCGCTTCAAGGCTGAGAAGAAAACCCGCGAACTCACCGACATCGCCGTCAAGCATGGGCTGGCCGCCGATGCACTACAAATCTTTGTGGATGAGGTCCTGCGCCGCCGCATCTTCGATGGAGAAGCTTTGAGCGAGCTAATGACCCCGCTGGGCTTGGGCTGGAAGGCGCGTACGCAGAAAGAACTGGCGTTGGTGGAAGACCTGACGCCGCTGCTGCACAAGTTGGCCCAGGGGCGCGAGATTTCGGGGCTGAGTGCGTATGAGCAATAAGTATTCGAGCGCAATGAACGAAGCGAACAATGAGAAAAAGGTGATGGTGCCACGGCTGCGGTTTCCCGAGTTTCGGGATGCTGGTGAGTGGGCTGTCCCCGAGCTTCAAGAGATTTCTATGCCAGTCGATGAGCGTGTGGGCGATCGACAGCTTACTCCCGTAAGCATCTCTGCCGGAATCGGTTTCGTGCCGCAGGCAGAGAAATTCGGGCGAGACATCTCAGGAAATCAGTATCGGCTATACACCTTGGTTCGGGATGGGGATTTCGTTTACAACAAAGGTAATTCCCTCAGGTTCCCGCAGGGATGCGTTTATGATTTGCAAGGCTGGGGTGAAGTCGCTGCGCCCAATGTATTCATCTGTTTTCGCCTGAAATCAGGGTACGAGAACGTTTTTTTTCGGTATTGCTTCGAAAAGAACGCTCATGGCCTGCAACTCAAGAAACACATTACAAGTGGCGCGAGAAGCAATGGACTGCTGAATATCAGCAAGGAAGCATTTTTCGGCGTTAGGATCCCGACCCCGAAACGCAAAGAACAAAAAAAAATCGCCGACTGCTTGTCTTCCCTCGATGAGGTGATCGCTGCGGAAAGCCAGAAGCTAGATTCCCTCAGGGCCTACAAGAAAGGCCTGATGCGGCAGCTTTTCCCCCGCGAGGGCGAAACTGTTCCCCGCCTGCGGCTCCCTGGGTTCCAACGTGATCCTCAATGGACTTCAGCTACGCTGGGGGATATCGCGAACGTTCAATCTGGTGGCACGCCGGCTCGCACCAACCCCGCGTATTGGAACGGGGATATTCCTTGGGTGACTACTTCACTTATTGATTCGAGCATCATCCTCAAGGCGGATGAATATATTACTAAGGCCGGTCTTGAAGAGTCGTCAGCAAAAATCTTCCCGAAGGGTACCTTATTGATGGCTATGTACGGGCAGGGAAAGACGCGGGGTAGAGTTTCGGTGCTTGGCATTGATGCAGCCACAAATCAGGCTTGCGCGGCAATTATTTTGAAGGGTCGTGGAATTTCGACAGATTTCGTTTTTCAGAATTTGGCTTCAAGATACGAGGAAATACGAAAGATCAGTAATTCGGGGGGGCAGGAAAATTTAAGCGCTGGACTTATCGAAGGTATTTCCTTCTCATTCCCAGAGAACGAAAGCGAACAAGAGTGTATCGCTAACACCTTGTCTTCGATCGATGGGTTGATCACTGCTCAACGCCAGAAGATCGACGCCCTTGAGATCCACAAGAAGGGCTTAATGCAGCAGCTTTTCCCGGTCATGGCTGAGGCGCTGGCATGAAACCGGGCCAAGCTTTTACCGACCTGTCCGCATTGGCCATGCAGTTGCGGCAGGAACTGGAGACCAAGAAAACCATCCTGCTCTATGCCTACAATGGTACGGGCAAGACGCGGCTTTCGATGGCGTTCAAAGACATCGGCAAGCAGGGCGATGCTCGCGACACGCTCTATTTCAACGCCTTCACCGAAGACCTGTTCCACTGGGACAACGACCTAGATGGTGACAGCGACCGACGACTCACGCTCAATGCGACCTCGCGCTTTTTTGTTGGTTTGGCCGAGCTAGAGATGGACAACCGCATCCGCCCGTTGCTGCAACGCTATGCGGATTTCGATTTCCGAATCGACACCCAGGAATGGGTAGTGCGCTTTTCCCGCGCTGTGAGCGGGCAAACCGTCGACAACATTAAGGTGTCGCGCGGCGAGGAAAACATCTTTATCTGGTGCTTCTTCCTTGCCATCGTCCAGTTGGTGCTGGATGGTGCGGAAGCTTACCAGTGGGTGAAATACATCTACATCGACGACCCCATTTCGTCGCTTGATGAGCACAATGCCATCACCGTAGGCAATCACCTGGCGCAATTGTTGAACAAGGCGGACAACCCGTTGAAGGTGGTGATCTCATCGCACCACCCTCTGTTCTTCAACGTGATGCACAACGAGCTGGATGCGCGCAAGTCAAGGAAGGTGTCAGCGTATTTCCTGTCGCGCTCCAAGGCTGATGGCTCTTACTCACTGGCCTATACCGGCGCAACACCGTTTTTTCACCACGTGGCCGTGTTAACCGAACTGTACAAGGCTGAACAGTCGGGCGAGTTGTACACCTACCACTTCAACATGCTGCGCTCGGTGTTGGAGAAGTCGGCGAGCTTTCATGGCTTCTCGAATTTCTCGGCCTGCATCCCAACGGCGGATGCGGACGACCCGGACGGTGTGTTGCACGCACGGCTCATCAATATCCTCAGCCATGGCAACTATTCCTTGTTCGAGCCCCAGCCGATGCTGGAAGAAAACAAGGCTTACTTCAAGAAGATTTTGGACGCTTTCCTGAAGCGCTACCCCTTCAACACCGATTTATTCCCTCAGCCCGCTGGGGCAGCAGCAGGCACACCATGACCGATCTCGAAAAACAAAAGCTGGGTAAGACCCTCTGGGCGATTGCTGACCAACTGCGCGGCGCCATGAACGCGGACGACTTCCGCGACTACATGCTGGCGTTCCTCTTCCTGCGCTACCTGTCCGACAACTACGAGGCTGCTGCAAAAAAGGAGTTGGGGGCAGACTACCCGCAGCAGATCGATGGCTCGGTGTCCACGCCTCTGCAACTCTGGTACGAGGGCAACCTGGGTGATGTCCCGGAATTCGAGAAACAAATGCGTCGCAAGGTGCACTACGTGATCGAGCCGCAGTTCCTATGGGGCAACATTGCCGAGATGGCACGGACGCAAGATGCAGCGCTCCTGAAAACCTTACAAAGCGGCTTCAGCTACATCGAGAACGAATCCTTCGCCAGCACCTTTCGGGGGCTGTTCTCGGAGATCAACCTAGCATCCGACAAGCTCGGCAAAACCTATGCCGAGCGCAATACCCGCCTATGCAAGATCATCAAGGAAATTGCTGACGGACTGAAGCAGTTCTCTACCGACAGCGACACGTTGGGTGATGCCTATGAGTACCTGATTGGTCAGTTTGCGGCTGGATCGGGTAAGAAGGCAGGCGAGTTCTACACTCCGCAGCGCATTTCGGACATTCTATCGGCCATCGTGACGCTCGATAGTCAGGAGCCTGCTACGGGTAAGCGTTCCCATCTCGACAGCGTGATGGATCTGGCCTGCGGTTCAGGTTCCTTGTTGTTGAACGTTCGCCACCGTATGAAGGAAGCAAAGGGCACGATCGGGAAGATTTATGGTCAGGAAAAGAACATCACGACCTATAACCTGGCGCGCATGAACATGCTGCTGCACGGGGTGAAGGATTCTGAGTTCGAGATTTTCCATGGTGACACCCTGCTCAACGAGTGGGACATGCTGCGTGAAACCAACCCGGCCAAGATGCCGAAGTTCGACGCGGTCGTAGCCAATCCCCCCTTCAGCTACCGGTGGGAGCCTACTGAGGCACTGAGTGAGGACGTGCGGTTCAAGAATTACGGCTTGGCACCCAAGTCGGCTGCGGACTTTGCTTTCCTGCTGCACGGCTTCCATTTCCTGAAGCAAGACGGGGTAATGGCCATCATCCTGCCCCACGGCGTGCTGTTCCGTGGCGGTGCCGAAGCACGCATTCGTACTAAGCTGCTAAAGGACGGCCACATCGATACGGTGATCGGTCTGCCTGCCAACCTATTCTTTTCCACCGGCATTCCTGTGTGCATCCTGGTGCTCAAGAAATGCAAGAAGCCCGACGACGTGCTGTTCATCAACGCAGCCGAGCATTTCGAGAAAGGGAAGCGACAGAACCAGATCCTACCTGAGCACATCGATAAGATTATCGACACCTACCAGTTCCGAAGGGAGGAGGCTCGCTATTCGCGGCGCGTGGGCATGGAAGAAATCGAGAAGAACGATTTCAATCTGAATATCTCGCGCTACGTGAGCACGGCGGAAGCTGAGGAGCAGATCGATCTCGCGGCAGTGCATGCGAAACTGGTTTCGTTGGATAAGCAAATCAAACTGGCTACCGAGCGGCACAACGAATTCCTCAAGGAGCTGGGACTGCCACTGCTGCCATGATGAGCATAGCCAAGGCCAAGACAGGTCTTGGCTCCCAGCCTAGATGAGGGAAGATTCACACACTTGCCTCAATCTCGAGACGTACCCACGATGCGTGTCTCCGTTTATCCGTCAAATTGGCCGTCTATCCAAACGACCTTGCTATCTATCGGCTTTGCGGTAAGGTAGACAAAGCTGAAGAGCAAAACACAAGCAAGGTTAACCTGGCGCCGTATAACGCGGTCAGGATATTCTGGGGCTCGCCCCAGTCCCCTTGAGAAAGCGCATCGCTGCGCGACACGTGTCGCCTCGGCCCAATAAAAACAAGAACAAGGAGCCGTCATGGAACAACAATTCGAGCAGGCCGTACCTGCCACATCATCAAACACCAATCAGACCATCGCCGAGCAACGACGCAAGCAGCGTATCGAACTGCGCGTGACCTCCATTGAGCGCGCGCAACTGGAAGCGCTTGCATTGACATCAGGCTATACCAATCTCGCACAGTATCTTCGTGAAACCGGGTTGCATACCGGTCGAGCTTTGCCACCCACCGCCGACTATCAGTTGCAATTGCAATGGCTACAAGCCATCAATCGCATTGCCGATCATGTCCGAGAAATCGCGGATCAGATCGTCGGTGGCCGTCAGCCTGACGACGACATGCTCTATTACGTGCTCCAGGTCCACGAGATAGCCGAGGACATCTGGAAGGAGGCCAGGCAGGACAGCAAGCCAGCAGGTGATGCATGATCGTGCGCATCTTCAAAAGCGGAACCTCGGGTGGCGAGTCTCCAGTCCGCTACCTGTTGAATGACACCGACCATGCCGGGCAGAAGCGTTCCGTCGATCCTGAAGTGCTGAGCGGCAGCCCTGATCTGACGATTGCCGCGATCAACACCATAACGCGCAAGCACAAGTACGTGTCCGGTGCCATCGCCTTCCGCGATCAAGAGCAGCCCAGCCACGAGCAGATCATGAACATCATCGGCCGGTTCAAGGAGACTGTCTGCCCTGGTCTTGATGCGCGCCACTACAACAGTCTGTTTGTTCTGCATCGAGACAAGGGCAACACCGAGATCCATTTCGTGGTGCCCAGCCTTGAGCTGACTACGGGACGCCGACTATCGATTCATCCGCCTGGCCCCCGCAATATCGCACTCTACGATGCGTTCACCAAGGTCACGAATCATGAGTTCGGTTATGACCAAGTCATCCCCGATCCATTGAAGCTGGCGTTGTCGGATTTCGAGCGCAAGGTGCCAGAGGGGCAGCGAGACCGCAGCAACAAGCTGCATCTGCACAAGCATCTTGCCCGCTCCATTCGTCGCGGCGAGATCACGAACCGCGATCAGCTTTGCCAGCACCTCGAAGAGCAGTTCGGCGTGACCATCACCCGCAAGGGGGCCGATTACATCTCGGTCAAGTTTCCCGACAGTCAGAAGGCCAAGCGCATGCGCGGGCCGCTATATCGAGCCGATACCGACTATGCGCAACTGCTGGAACAATACCGCCGTCCGCCACCTGCCAAGCTGACAGATACCGAGTACCGCCAGCACAAGAGCGTGCTCGCCGAACTCGTTGCCGAACGTAAACAGTTTTTCGCGGCGGCGTATCTGCAACCCAGGCAACTGCGTGCTCATAAGGCCAGAGTCGCGTTACGCCCAAGTCCAATGCGACATCGCCCATCAACACCCCATAACTACAAGGAGACCAAAACCATGCACCTAGAACTGAATGCCATCAAGCGCATCGTGTCCAATTCCCTATCCGTTGCACGCCAAATCCGTGCGGAGCGTCCTGTATTCACACCAGCCCATCGTGGTGCCGTTGCCGGCCGCATCCGACATCTGCGTGATCAGGCATACCAATCCAGCAAGAGCGATCTCAGCGAATATGTGGCCATGAATACAGTCCATGAAGTCGAGGGTGCGTTGGGCGAGATTGAATCCGATATCAGTGCAGCTACCGCCGACGTGAACCATGCCAAGACACCCGAACAGCGCAGAAAGGCCGAAGAGCGCGTGTCCAAACTGATTGCGCAGAAGAACCGCTTGTTGCAGCAGCTTGCGCAGGCCAAGCTTCGTCAAATCAACGCTAGCGCGAAGCGTCAGCGTATCTGACGCGACATATCCGGGTATCTGTTGTCCTCCTGCATTGGCATAGATATACGAGCTTTCGGTGTATTCGACATTCCGCGAGGCAGTTTCCGTAGCGATACCGAAGCCGGAAACATCACGGAAGGCGAGGCGACCTTCTCCTCCGCCAAAAACCGTCTTGCCGCGCTTGTTGAAGATGATGCCCTCCGGCTTGACGGTGATACTCGTCGTTTTGCTGAACAGCTTCTTGTACAGGAACACGACGCCGCCCATAAGGAGGATGCCCGCCACCATGCCGACTGTGAAGTCTTTCGCAATTGCGCCAATGACGAGGAAACTGATGAGCCAGCCGAAGAACACGATCCCCGTGTTGAAGACCAACATGGCAGCCTTGAAGTGCGCTCCATGACGAGATCCTTTGTAGGTCAGCTTGATGGAGCCGTCGGGTAGAGTTTCTTTTTCGTACTGGCGTTTGAACGTGCTTTCCATATGCTGCCATTCCAATGAACTGATTTTTCGGCTGCGATGCGGACATGCGTTGTCCGGCTGTCTGCTATTGAACTGTGCTGACTACCCACAGGCGGTTCTCGTGGAGATAGTCGACAGTCAAATCGAGCCCCATGCTCATCAGAAGATGGGCAAACATGAAGCTTGCTCGTGAGTTCGCCGTGTCGATGATGATCGACCGGGACGGGAATGATTTCAGCGGCGGATTTGGCCCGAATGTCCTTGAGGCTCCGGTGTTTTTTCCACCGTTCTTCGGCATCTGTGCCCACCCGAGCAGCGTGAAGGTGTAGTCGTCGGTGATGTCGCGGACCTTGGCATCACGCCCGCAGTAAGGAATGTGGTCGAACCGTTGCGAGGATTTTTCGCTCTTCCAGACCACGGCAGAGATCGTGATGCAGTAATTGGCGGGCGCGACCGCAACGCTTGCTGCGGGGACCGGAGCGGCACGCCATTCAAACCAATTGTTCTGCGCATCTGCCGGCATGTTGTCGATGGTCAGCGCAACGCGAGGCCATTTGCTGGCCGGGTCGGTTCCTTTGAATACGTTGGCCAGTCCTGACTGGCTGAATGCGGAAGGGCCGCTCGGGACCAAGGGGCTGGAGACACTCTGGCCGAGCTGTCGCAGGTTATCGGCAACCTGATCCATTTGCTGGGGCAATCCGGCGCAGGCGGTGAGCATCGTGCAGGCTGCCGCCAGTACGGCGGCGCGATATGAATGGCGCATGGAGGGTCAATCTCAAGAGGGAGGCTCACGGGATGCGCAGCACCCCGTGCATGGCTATTGAACGATCAGCGGCAGGTGGCGACCGACTGTGCGGCGTCGCGCTCGACAACAAACATGCTGGACGACAGCGGCAGCAGGATCACGCCTGAGCTGGGGGCTTGGCCATTCACGACCGAGGTCGCAGCGCCATTGACCGCAACCAACCCGGTGTTGGTGCTGATGTCGTTGAAGTACAGCGTTTCTGCCGTGGAGACACCAGAGGTGTCTGCGGTCTTCACTGTGGTTCCGTTGATCGTCACCGTACCGATGGTTGTGCCATGGTCGGTACACGTCCACGAACCGTTGAGTTCGGTGCCCGCGAGCACCTGCTGCTTGCTTGCGTAGATCACCCCGGTGCGCAGGACCGGCGTCGCCGACTGGCTGTAGCCAAAGCGGTCGATAACCAGCACCGGGCCACGGTCACCTGCCTGGAAGCTCAGAATGCCGAGATCCGAGCCGCTCCCTTGAACGTGCGTCAGGCCATCGGTGGTGTTCTTCACCAGCTTGAACGCGAACTGCTGGCTCGGCGAGCTCGAACCTGCAACGGCATTGCACGTGCCCGATGCGTTGATCAGGCCGCTGTCGCACCACGTGACGTCCGTGCCGTTGGCCGCTACACGGAACGTGCCGCCCAAGAACGACGGCGAGCCGCCATCGCTGGCATTGCGGGTTGCGCCGATATAGAAGTAGTCGCCGGCCAGCGTGGCCGTGTTGGCAGGAACGGAATAGCCCGAGCCTGCAACGCTGGAGCTGCGCGTGCGGAGGACAACGTTACCGCCCATGATATGGGTGCGCGTGTCCAGCTTGAGTGTGAAGCTGCCGTTCGTGCTGGTGCCCGTGTACGTCGTGAAGCTACCGCTCGTCGATTGGGTATAGGTGCCCGAGATGTCGGTCAGACCGTATTGCGTCGACAACACCTTGATCGTGAATGAGCCGTCCTGGTTCAGCACCAGACGCCACGTGTCGCCGATATCCGCCGTGAGATCGAAGGCTTGTGCAGTGGAGGTCGTTCCGGGCACGGCAGTTGCACCGGTCTGAGCGACAAGCGCGGTTGAAGATTGGCTGACGGCATCCTGTTGCGGCGTTGTGGTTGTGGAGCCCCCTGACGTCGACGTATTGCTGCTGCCGCTTCCATCACTGCCGCCACCGCATGCCGCCAAGGCGATCGCAACGGTGCTGAGGGCAACGATGTTCTGGAGGGAGAGCGCGCGTTTCTTGTAGGCCAAAATCGTTTTCATGTGGTTGGTTGCCTATGACGGACGTGTGGTTAAAGGTGCGCCAAGTAGTCTTGGTGTTCTAAAATGGGTCGTAAAGACCGTGGCCGTAAACTGATCATAGCGTGACGATTCCGTCATGCCAAGGGTCTCTTTCAAAACGGATAAGGACGGTCAGCTCGCGCTGATCGGCGCGGCAGTGCGTGCCCGGCGCAAGGCCATTCCACTGTCTCAGGAGGCATTAGCCGACCTCGCCGAGATTGATCGTTCTCATATGGGTAAGATCGAACGCGGGGAACGCAACGTGACGATGCTCAACGTCCTGCGCATTGCGCAGGCGCTCGGCTGCCAGCCGTCCGAATTGCTAGCTGACGCCGGTCTGTAAGCGGATTGGTTGCATGCTGACTTCCCCCGAAGAATGTGTTGATTTGGGGGAGATTGTCGCGGCGAGCTCCCGGGGGAGGTAGCTGTAAGAAGTTATAGGGTGCTCAAGGAGCAATCAGGCGAAGACTGATTGCACGAGCCACCGCCTGACGACGGTTTGTGGCACCGAGCTTCTTCGTCGCATTCCCGATATGGAAGATCACCGTCCGTTCGGAAACGGAGAGGATGTGTGCGATTTCCCACGAGGTTTTGCCCGCCGCTGCCCATTGCAGGCATTCTTTCTCGCGTGACGTCAGCGAAGGGATCGGGGCGTTGGACATCGACGCATCAAGTCGCCGTACCGCTTCATGCAAATGCAGGGCAGTCAGTACCGCGAGGCCGGATATCGCGTCGGTGTGGCGTTGCGAACGTTCTGGAGCCTGATCGGACGTCACGCTAAACAAAGCCCGAGTGTGGTCGAAACCGTTGATCGGTATCGTGATACCGGTTGCCAGCCCGTGCTCACGGGCCTCATCAAACACGGGACTCCGCGCTGCCTGCAAATCGTCGGCATCCCAGTGAATCGGGAGGTTGCTGGTCGTGATTAGCTTGACGACAGGATCGGCGGCGACATGTCCGGCTTCCTGATAGCGGCGTATCCAGGAGGCCGGGTAGGTCGAGAAGATATTTTTCGTGTACAGCATTTCTGCTGCGACGACGTTGTGATCGTCCTTGAAAAAGTGCCGGGCATCACCGGCGACGAGCAGCGGCGAGTAGAAGAATCGGCCATAGCCGAGGTTGCCCGCATGGCGTTCCATGAAGGCTGCGATCTCCGCATGTGAGCCGGCAGTTAGCAAGCCCTCGAACGTGTAGAGCGGCGATACCATGACCTTATTTCAGAATCCCGGATAACGCCTTGATTGCGCTGTCGAGGGAGTTCTGGGCATCCAGTTTCCGGTCTTTCAGCAGCGGAAAGACCTTGTCGAGCTGAGACATCGCCCACCAGAGGCTGTCTTCTTTCAGTTCATCGACGGCCTTCCAGTAATGCCGCCATACTTGATCGTCCTCATATTTCAGTTGGACGCTGTACTTCTCATCTTGGTATCTGACTCGGCAGCACCGCAGATAAGTCGACGGATAGTACAGACCCTTGTGATTCGGGGGATCGGCGTTGATCGAGACGAGCACGAGCTCGCCAAAAATTTCCACCTGCGGCCTGATCTCCTCGAACAGGTCTTTTCCCCATTTGCTGCGGTATTTCACCTCGACCAGGAATTTGTCGTCCTGGTCCTTCGTCATGACGGTGAAGTCTGGCAGACGGCTCATGGCATCCGGGTAGGCCAGCTTCGCATACTCGAAGCTGGACATGCAGGAGAGCTCCCGAATGACTTTCTCAATGCCCGAGTCGATCACGCGATACCCCGCGTCTTCGAGGATCGCCTTGACGATGCCCTCGGTCATTTCCTTTTTTATTCGGTTCTCGAAATCCATGGCACGAAAGCGGGCAGGGCACAACGGTAATATTCTGCCGACTGCGTTATCTCCAGTCAGTGGAACTGCTGCCGAGGGGCAGGGCGGTGAAGCGTTACCAGAAATGCTTGATCGGGAATTCCAGCCGGTCAATGGTCTGCTTCAAAACGGATAACGGCTTCTCGTGCTGATAATTGACGACGTGCGGCGCAGAAAGATCCACCTTCGCCTGCGCATAGTGCCCCACCATGGACATGACCAGCACCGGGTGGACGTTCAATTCCGTCATACGAGTAATGAACGTGTGGCGGAACGAGTGAAACACCTTGCGGGAATCGCTGATCTTCAGCGAGTCGAGGTAAGCCCCGAATCGGCGCGACATATTCTTGCTGTAGCCGTTCTTGCCCGCTGTCAGGTGGGGAAACAGCATCGTCGCACCTTGAGCGCGCACGCTGTCCACGTAGGCCAGGAATCCCGAGGTTTCGATCTGCCGGTGTAGCGGGATTTTGCGGATCGAATTGAGGTTCTTGGCTTTCTCGATCTCGAAGTAGTGAATACCGCCATCCTTCTTGATCTGGTTCAGCGACAGGCTTGCCAGCTCCTCGACCCGAGCACCCGTGTAGAGGGCAAGCAGCGGCAACCAGTGATAGTCGGGCTTGTTCATGAACTCCCGATACGGTGCCTCGGCGAAGATCAGCTTGAGATCGTCGTCCGTGAATTCTCGATAGGATTCCACTTGTTGTTTTAGCTTGGTTTTGCTCGAGACGCGGACCTTCTCGAACGGGTTGGTGGTGAAGTACAGGTTATTGTTGATTGCGTATGCGAAGAGATCCCTCAGGAACGAGGTCTTCGCATTGATTCGGCTGGCCGACGCATTGGCGGCGAGCAGCCGGTTCTTGTAGGCGATTGCGGTATCGGCATCAAAGGCGTTGATATCGCTGTCCTGGAAGAACCCCTGGAACTCGGCAAAGGTGCGCTCCTTGTCCTCCAGCGTTTTCGCCACGTTGTCGAGCTTCTTCTCAGCGAGGTAGAGCGCAATGACGTCGGAGAGGGGTTTACTCTTCGGCTTCGGTGGCTCCATGCGCTGGGGCTCTGGGCCAGCGAGCAACCTGGCAACTTCCGCAGTCGGCATCGCGGCAAGCTGTTCACCTGTCACGCCGAGCTTGTCCAGAATGTCGAACAGAATGCCCTTGTCCTCGGGCTGGATATTCGTGAGCTTGACCCCGTTCGGCAGCGCGATATCGAGGTGACGGAACATCTCAGCATCAAGGCGCGACTTGCTCATCTCAACGTGCACGTTCAGTAACAAAGCGGACAGTTTAGCCCGCTGGAAATCTTTTGTGCCGAGAGAGCGACGAGTGTCGGTTTTGCCGTGCGTGAGGCGCAGGTAGTAGACCCCATGACGGGAGCAGGTCAGGCGGGGGATTTTGTGCATGGTCGGGTATCTGGGACACCGACCGGGACACCACAAGAAAAAAGCCCTTGAACTTCTCGCGAAGTATCAAGGGCTTACAGCATTTGGTGGCGAATCAGGGACTCGAACCCCGGACCTGCGGATTATGATTCCGTCGCTCTAACCGACTGAGCTAATTCGCCGAAGAAGCGGGATTCTACCGTCTTCGGCGAATATGTCAACCCCCTGCGTCAGTCGTTGCGATAAATATCCACATCCTTGGTCTCGCGCACGAAGAGCACTCCGATCACGAAGGTGATGGCCGCGATCCAGATCGGGTACCACAAACCGTGATAGATATTGCCGTTCTGGGCCACGAGGGCGAACGAGATGGTCGGCAGCAGGCCGCCGAACCAGCCGTTGCCGATGTGATACGGCAGCGACATCGACGAGTACCGGATGCGCGTCGGGAACATCTCCACCAGCATCGCCGCGATCGGGCCGTAGACCATGGTCACGTAGATCACCAGGATCACCAGGATCACCAGCACCATGACCGTGTTCATCTGGGCGGGATCGGCCTTGGCCGGGTAGTTGGCCGCCTTGAGCGACTCGCTCACCTGCTTCTTGAAGTCGGCGATCTTCGTCTTGCTGTCGGCGTCGAAACTCTGACCGTCTGCCGTGCGCGTGGCGTTGAGCGAGCTGATCTGCTTACCCGCGATCGACACCGATGCGACCGTGCCGGCCGGGCCTTCGACCGTCTCGTAGCTGGCCGACGACTGCGCTAGCGTGCGCTTGGCGATGTCGCAAGACGAGCGGAAGTCCACCTCGCGGGCGATCGGGCTGCCCTGGAACGAGCACTCCTTCGGATCGACCGTGATGGTGATCTGCGCGGTCTGCTGTGCACGCTCCAGCGCCGGGTTGGCATAGTGCGTGAGCGCCTTGAACAGCGGGAAGTAGGTCACCACCGCCAGCAGGCAGCCGGCCATGATGATCTTCTTGCGGCCGATGCGGTCCGACAGCGAGCCGAAGAACACGAAGAAGGGCGTGCCGATGGCAAGCGCTACGGCAATCAGCACGTTGGCCGTGAATGCGTCGACCTTCAGCACCTGCGTGAGGAAGAACAGCGCGTAGAACTGGCCCGTGTACCAGACCACAGCCTGGCCGGCGGTCAGACCGATCAGCGCCAGGATCACGATCTTCAGGTTGCGCCATTGGCCGAACGCTTCCGTCAACGGGGCCTTGGAGGTCTTGCCCTCTGCCTTCATCTTCTGGAATGCCGGCGATTCGCTCATCGACAAACGGATGTACACCGACGTGGCGAGCAGCAGGATCGAGACCAGGAACGGGATGCGCCAGCCCCAGTCGTCGAACGCCTTGCCGGTCAGTTCGCGCACGGCCAGGATGACGA
>Ga0075447_10000335_pt1 | contig 23706 bp, 23 predicted proteins | sample CoawatmetaG10DNA_FD_72352 | JGI IMG/M metagenome (GOLD analysis project Ga0075447, IMG submission 72352) | Marine microbial communities from the West Antarctic Peninsula - Coastal water metaG104-DNA | ecosystem: Environmental > Aquatic > Marine > Coastal | place: Atlantic Ocean: West Antarctic...
GTATAAGAATAAAATTTTAAAAACAAGTAATATTTATGAAGGTAAAGATGTTTCGAAAAAGATACTAATGGAAATTAAGTCCTGTAATTTAGAAGGAATACTAATGAAAATTTTTTATGACTCAATTAAGTAACCAATGAAAAAAAATGTGATTGCATAGGCTGGAATCAACCATAATGGTGACTTTACCCTTGCTAAAGAGTTAAAATATATGGTTAAATCTTTACGCTTAGATGAACAATCAATGGATGACAGTAAAAAAAATTCCTGCTTCATCAAAGATAGAAAATATAGTAGTAGTTAGAAGAAGCCTTGTAGCATTAAATGAAAATAATAATGGTGAAATTTTTACTTCAGATAATTTAGGAATAAAGAGATTAGGTTCAGGTTTAAGTCGAATGTTATAACGGAAATTCTTTAGTTGGAGAGCTATCGTTGACTTACATGACGGCATCCAGTCAATACTTAATAAAACTATTATTTGTTAAATTAAGACAACCAATTTGAGTATCATAATGTACTTGAAATAATTTAACCATGATATGAGCTATAAATCTGTATTTTTATCTATAGATATTGGTAAAAATGGAGTCATAAACAATGGTGTAGAAATTTTTTAAATGTCGGAAAAGATGAAATTTTAAGAAACAACAATACTTAAGTTATTCTTTTTTAGGCTTATATTAAACGGAGAAATTGATTTGAATAAAATATTAGTGACTGGTGGTGCAGGTTATGTAGGCTCAGGTCTGTTGAGAGAATTATTGAGAGAAGGTTACAATGTTACTTGTGTTGATAAGCTAGTGTTTGGAGGTGAGTCTCTGCTTGATATTTGGCATAATAATAATTTTAATTTTATTAAGTGTGATATTAATGATTGGAGTAGTTTTGAAAAGATACTCATTGAGGGCCAATTTAATGCTGTTATTCACCTAGCAGCTATTGTTGGTGATCCAGCATGCAGACTTCATTCTGAACTTGCGATTAAAACAAATTGGGATTCAACAAAGTGGCTCTTAGATAAATCTATGAGGCTTGGTGTTGAGAGATTTATCTTTGCTTCAACCTGCAGTAACTATGGAAAGATGGATAACCCTGAATCATTTGTTGATGAAAAGTCAACACTTGCGCCTGTTTCTTTGTATGCTGAATTGAAAGTTAAGTTTGAAAACTATATGCTTTCTGAAATTGAAAAAGATGATGATTTTTGCCCAACTTCTCTTCGTTTTTCTACTGTGTATGGACTCTCTCCTAGAATGCGATTTGATTTAACAGTAAATGAGTTTACTAAAGATCTTGCAATGGGTAAGGAGCTTACTATTTTTGGAGAAAAATTTTGGCGTCCATATTGTCATGTTAAAGATTTTTCTAATGCTTTTATTACAGTATTGCGAGCTAATAAAGAAAAAGTTGCATACAATGTTTTCAATGTTGGTGATACTGAAGAAAATTATACTAAACAGATGTTAGTTGATGAAATAGTTAAAATTATTCCTGATGCTAAGATAAATTATATTGAAAAGAACGAAGACCCCCGTAATTATCGGGTAAACAGTGACAAAATTAAACATGAGTTGGGCTTTAAGATTACTATGCGCGTTCCAGATGGAATTGATGAGGTTAAAAGAATGATTCAAGAAGGCATTATTCAAAATCCAGAAAATCAGCGTTATTATAATATTCCTCATGAGGAATGAAAGTATTAATCAGCTTGAAGCTGTAGTTAGTTTTATAAGGAAAGTTTTTAATTCAGAGTCTTTTATTCCTCTTCATGAGCCGAGATTCGTTGGTAATGAGAAAGAGTATCTAAATGAATGTATTGATTCAACTTTTGTTTCCTCTGTAGGCAAGTTTGTAGATAGGTTCGAAAAAGATATTGCAAGATATACAGGATCAAAATATGCAATTGCAACTTGCAATGGAACAGCTGCACTTCATATCTCTCTGATACTTGCAGGAGTTAAACCTGGTGATGAAGTCATTACTCAACCTCTAACATTTATTGCAACTTCTAATGCAATTAAATATTGTAATGCCTCTCCTATTTTCATTGATGTAGATAAAGATACTATGGGTTTGTCACCTAGTGCATTAGATTTATTTCTTAACGAAAATTGTTTAATGAAGGGTGGAGATTGTATAAATAAAGTTACTGGAAAAAAAATTAAAGCCTGTGTTCCAGTCCATACTTTTGGACATCCATGCCGCATAGATAAAATTCAAACTATATGTGAAAAGTGGAATATTGAGCTGGTTGAAGATGCAGCAGAATCACTTGGTACTCTGTACAAGGGAAAACATACTGGAACCTTTGGAAAATCAGGTGTTATTAGTTTTAATGGTAATAAAATCATTACTGCAGGTGGAGGTGGGTGTATCTTAACCGATGATGAAATTTTTGCCACTAAAGCCAAACATATTACTACTACTGCCAAAATTCCTCATAAGTGGAATTATGCGCACGATATAATTGGTTACAATTTTAGAATGCCCAATATTAATGCTGCTTTATTAGTTGCTCAATTAGAGCAATTAAACAAATTTTGTGCAAATAAAAGAGAATTAGCAGATAGATATTTGAATTTTTTTGAAAATGAGAAAATTAGTTTTTTTTGTGAACCAAAAAACTCAAGATCTAACTACTGGCTTAATGCAATTGTCCTAGAAAATAGATTAGAAAGAGATAAGTTCTTAGAGTTTACAAATGAAAATGCTGTTATGACAAGACCAATTTGGACTTTAATGAATAATTTGGAGATGTATAAGGATTTTCAATGTGGAGATTTACCAAATTCAGAATGGCTTCAAGATCGTGTAGTAAATATCCCCAGTAGTGTAGTAATTTAATGATGAAATCAAACAAAGTATTTATTATTGCAGAGGCTGGGGTGAATCACAATGGGTCTATTGCGATAGCCAAAAAACTTATAGATGTAGCAACAAGTTCAGGTGCAGATGCTGTAAAGTTTCAAACCTTTAAAGCAGTAAATGTTGTTTCTAAGATTGCCCCTAAAGCAGAATATCAAAATATTACAACAAGCCCCAGTGAGTCTCAATTTGATATGATTCAAAAACTTGAATTAGATGCTAATACTCATAAGGAATTAATAGCCTACTGTATAAAAAAAGGTATTGCTTTTCTTTCAACACCTTTCGACCATGATAGCATTGATCTATTGTATCAACTAGGTTTAAAGATATTTAAAATACCAAGTGGTGAAATTACAAATCTACCTTATCTTAGATATATTGGCAAACTAAATAAAAAAATTATTCTTTCTACAGGAATGTCAAGTCTTAAAGAAGTAGGTAATGCACTTGATATACTAATTCAATCAGGAACATCAAAAAAAAATATTTCAGTACTTCATGCAAATACCATGTATCCAACCCCTATGGAGGATGTTAATTTAAGAGCTATGAAGACTATTGCAGATTTCTATAAAGTAAAGTTTGGATATAGTGATCATACTCTTGGTATTGAAGTTGACATAGCTGCTGTTGCAATGGGAGCGAGCATAATTGAAAAACATTTTACTTTGGATAAACTTATGGATGGCCCAGATCATAAAGCTTCATTAGAACCAGATGAACTTAAAGCAATGGTAACTGCAATTCGGAATATTGAGAAGGCTTTAGGTGATGGAATTAAAAAGCCAACTATTAGTGAAACACCTAATATTAATATTGCAAGAAAGTCTATTGTTGCAAGCTGTGTAATAAAAAAAGGGGAAATTTTTTCAGAAAGAAATTTAGCTGTAAAACGACCTGGAAATGGATTGAGTCCTATGAAATGGGATAAAGTTATCGGAAGTAAAGCTAGCAAGAATTACCAATTAGATGAGCTTATAGAGTCATGAGAATATTTTTTTTAGTAACTAGAACAAGAGCTGAATATGACCAACTCTTTTGGCTAATTAAGAGAAATTCAGAAGAAATTATCGTATCAAAAAAATAATTAAAAAGTATGAATAATTGGAAAAAAGTAATTTTAAAAGCTAAAAATACTATGAAAAATGCCATTGAAGCTCTAGAGCTTAACGGGCAAGGAATTATTATGGTATCTAATAACCAAAATCAATTAATTGGAACAATAACTGATGGAGATATTCGCCGTGCACTTATGCTACAGAAAGATCTAAATACTCTAGTAGAGGAAATAATGCATAAAAATCCTACCACTATATCCACTGGACATAGTCGGGAACAAATTCTCTCCATTATGAAACAAAAAAACATTTCTAATTTACCAATAATTGATGACAAAGGAGTAATAATTGGCCTCAAAAGTATTAAAAATATTATAGAATTTGATAAACATGATAATGTAGTTTTTCTTATGGCAGGAGGCTATGGCACTAGATTAAAACCATTAACAAATAATATACCTAAACCCTTGCTATTGATTCGCGAAAAACCTATTCTTGAAATTATCCTTGACCAGTTTATTGCATCTGGATTCTATAACTTTATCATATCTACACACTATAAGGCCAAAATGGTCCAAGAATATTTTGGTGATGGGAGTGACTGGGGTGTTAATATTGAGTATGTTTATGAGGAAAGACCTATAGGAACTGCTGGAGCATTAGGTTTATTACGTCAAAATATAACAAATCTTCCTCTTATAGTAATGAATGGAGATTTATTGACAAAAGTTGATTTTGAGAGTTTTTTAAATTTTCATAATAAATATACTGGAGAAGCAAGCGTTTGTGTTCGTGAATATAATGTGCAAGTACCATATGGTGTTGTTAATTCATCAAAACATAAGTTGACTAGTATTGTTGAAAAGCCAACTCATAGGCATTTTGTAAATGCAGGAATTTACATTATTAATCCATCTATATTAGAAAGTTTAGATGGAAACACTTATCTCGATATGCCAGATTTGTTACAAAATCAAATTAAACAAGGTTTTGAAGTTAATGTATTTCCACTTCATGAATATTGGCTTGATATTGGACAATTAGAACAATTTCAACAAGCACAGAAAGACTCAAAAAATATATTTAATTGAAAGTTGATCAAAAGTTTCTAGCTATCATCCAAGCTTGTAAAGGGTCAATATGAAACTCTTATTCAACCATCTTTCTGTAACCCCACCCTTCTCTATCATAAAGATGATGGATAAGAAGATAAATGATTTGATGTCGTTTAGTGTATTCTTTTTGATAAATGAGTTGGTTGGATTAGAGTTCCATTGTGAATCCTAAATAACGGATATTATTAAACATTGATTTACATACAAAAACTGACTGTCACTCTCAAATAGTTTTGCATGGAACCTTTTAAAAATCAATTTTAGACTTTTTGATTCATTATTTTATGCAATAATTTTGAGTACTGATATCAGAATCATGTTTTTTCTGGTATAACATCTTTATCAAATAAATTCATACAAAGTCAGTAATAAATGATAAGAAAATGTCTTTTTCCTGCAGCTGGTTATGGAACCCGTTTTTTACCAGCCACCAAAGCAGTTCCTAAAGAAATGCTCCCAATACTCACAAAACCTTTATTGCAGTATGGCGTCGAAGAGGCACTATCTGCAGGCATAACTAACATGGCTATTGTCACAGGTAGAGGCAAGAGAGCGATTGAGGATCACTTTGATAATGCATTTGAGCTCGAATCACAATTAAGTGGGACTGCAAAAGATTACTACCTAGACGAAATCAAGGAGATAATTAAAAAATCCACCTTTACCTATGTTCGTCAGAAACAAATGCTTGGATTAGGTCATGCTATTCTTACCGGTGAACCTCTTATTGGAGACGAGCCTTTTGCTGTAATTCTGGCAGATGATCTATGTGATTGTGATGAAAATGGTGTGATTTCACAAATGATTGAAATGTATAACCAATACCATTGCTCAATCGTGGCTATTGAAGAGGTGCCAATGAGTCAAACCAACAAATATGGAGTTATTGCTGGTAATCTAATCGATAATTCAAACAATATTTATCAAGTTACAGATATGGTAGAAAAGCCTGAAGAAAAGGATGCTCCAAGTAATATGGCAATCATCGGTCGTTACATCCTAACTCCTGATATTTTTAGTATTATTAAAAACGTCAAACCAGATAATAGTGGAGAAATACAAATCACTGATGCTCTAAAGATTCAAGCAAGGCAGGGTAAAGTTATCGCATACAAGTTTAAGGGAAGGCGTTTTGACTGTGGTAGCATTAAAGGCTATCTAGGAGCCACCAATTATTTTGCTAATAAACTAGGCATTAAAAGCTAGAATAGTTATTTAACGATTTTATATTTTTTCTTTATATTTGCAGTTATTAATGTTAATGTATATCAACATAAATTGACTAGATCATAAGCTATCAATTAGGCCTAACTAGAAGGCACTCGACTCAAATAAGTGCCTTGAAGAATTAACAAAATAAAGATTGAAAAAAGCGTGAAAAAAATACCATATCCGCTATCAACTATTAATAATAACACCGCACATACCCCACCAGTTATAGAGAGAGAAAATATCAATATAATTGATTGTTTTTCTGTCAATCCACTTCTAACAAATCTATGAGAAGTGTGATCATTACCCCCTTGCATTATACTTTTACCTTCTAGGAATCTAGTGATAGCAACAAATGCTATATCAAATAACAAAGTCACAATAATCAACATAGGTATTAATAATGACATAACAGATGTCGATAAATAGCTATCCTGTGTAATGCCCAAATAGCTATTAATAGGCCCAGGAATCAATAAAGCTGCCAAAATAAATCCAATAGGAAGACTCCCAGAATCCCCCATAAATATTTTTGCCGGGATCCAATTGAAAAACAAAAAAGCTAACAAAGATGATGCTGTTATTACGCTAATATAAATAGATAATGGAAACAAGCCAGTCGTATTTGGATTAGATATAATAATCAAAAAAATTAATGCAATGATAACAACCCCAGATGCTAGACCATCCATATTGTCCATTAAATTAACAGCATTAATAACTATAAAAAACCAGAAAAGTGTAATAACTATATTTAACATATTAGATTCATATATTGAAAAACCGCCACCACCATAAATAAAAAATCCTGTGGCAATAATTTGGGTAATTATTTTTACAATCGGTCTGCAATTATTTATATCGTCAACAAGCCCTAGGATAAACATAGATACTGATCCCAATAATATTGACAGTAGTATATTGTTCTGACTTCTACCCTCGAATGTATCATTAAAGTACAGGACTAATTCACTGTAATTTTGAAAAAATAAGAAACAAAAGCCGAAGGTAATAATAGGAAAAAAACCAGCACCACCATATAGTGACACTTTACGTGCATTCCATCTATCACCTTGTGGCCTAGATTCCCACTTAAATTTAACGGATAATAACTTCACTATCCATATCAAAAAAGATGAGGCAACCAATACCAAAAAGAACAGTTCGATTAACTGGACCATTATTAAAGGTTCCTCTTAATATAATCCATTGTTCGAACAATCCCACTCTCTAAAGTTACCAACTCTCTATTTAAAACTTTTTTCATTTTTTTTATATCAGGCTTTCTGCGTCTCATGTCTCCTTCTTTTAATGGGGGAAGATAAATTTTATTGGAGTTAGACCCTGCAATATTTATAATCATATCTGCCAACTCTTCCATGGTTACAGTTATCTCGCTACCAATGTTGACAGTACTATTAATACACAAATCCTCTTCCATAATCTTTATTGTTGTATCTATATTGTCTTCAATAAAGCAAAATGTTCTGGTTTGCAAGCCATCGCCATAAATTGTAATATCATTATTTTTAAGTGCCAAATTAATAAATTTAGTAACCACAAAGTCATCACTTTGTAAGGGACCATACGTATTAAAAAATCTAAAAATTGTATAATGAAGCCCAAACTCTTGAAAATAAGACCTGCAAAAAGCTTCCGAAACATTCTTTACAATGGCATATGGTAGTCTTGAATTTAATGGCGTTGTGTCTTCAACTTGTGGAATTTCAACTGGCTCTCCATAAACCTCTGAAGAAGAGGAAAAAAACACCCTAGTAACACCGGTATTTTTTGAAAGATCTAAAATATTTTTTATCCCTTCGATATCATCAAGCACCATTCTTGGGTTCTCTAATGTTCGTTGCACACCAACCACGGCGGCATAGTGATATACATAATCAAAACTAAATGAAGTCATTATTTCAGATATATCTGAAATAATGTTCACATTAGCATTGATAAATTTCCAATTTTTGTAATCGTCTTTGGGTAATTTATCTATTGATCCTGTTAGAAGGTTGTCAATAATAACTACAAAATTATCCTCATTTTCAACAAGACGTCTGGCAAGGCTACCACCCACATTGCCAGCACCGCCAGTAACTAATATTTTTCTTTTCATATTCCTACTATGTTCATTTTAGAGAATTTAAGCTACCTTGTAATAACTCGTTAAACTTAAGCTCATTTTAAACTTTTTTTTCCAAAAAAGCCAATTTTTGAGCAGGTACCACATGCCTTTTCACTTATCAAATTCTTCTGAAATTATAACTCTCGATACATTTTAAATAACTTCATAGTTATTTGCAAAACTTTAATAATTTAGTCTTGATGCTTATAAAGAAGGACTCCCTTACTTCGTTATCTCAGCAATTGCCTTTTCTACTAATACTGAACTTCCTTGACAACTTATATACTGTTGCAACATCTTGTGCTTAATTTAGTATTTGCTTCTCAAGGGAGTGAACATAAAAGAACATATGATTTGTGAATCTGATAAAAGTGTTGTCTTTATTTGAATCTTCTTATATTTTTTATAAGAAATTTTTACTTATACTGAGTGTTAGTTTCTGAGATATTGCTTATGCTCAAACATTAGCTGCGCTATTATTTAACTTTGTATATATAGCTATCGTCTTATTTATAACTATATTAATATCAAAAAATTCTTTTGCTAATTTTTGACCATTTTCTCCATACATTTTTCTGCGCAAAGGGTCGTTAATTAATGCTTCAATAGAATCAGCTAAATCTCTAAAAGACCCCACTTGAACCAAGTCCCCACTAATACCGGGTTTGATCGATTCACGACACCCAATTGCATCTGTTGTAATAACAGCACATCCTGCTGCTGCTGCTTCTAGAAGAGCCTTAGGCATTCCTTCTCGATAGGAAGGCAAACAAACGATACTTGCTTTTGAATAAAGCTCTAACATATTCTCAACGTTCCCCAACCATTCAACTACCCCTTCCAAAACCCAACCCTCTATAACTTTTTCAGAAATTACACTTGGATTTTTACATTTTGCAGTCCCAGCAAGTATGAATCGCCACTCACAACCTAGATGCTTAAGTTGTTTAGCAGCCATATAAAATTCCAGAACACCTTTATCACCCAACATTCTTGCTGGCAAAACAATAATATTTTCTTTGTCTGACATAGAGATATTTTTATAATCAGATAAATGTACGCCAGAACCACGAATCAAACAAATATCTCTGCTCTCAACAGATTTAACACTTTCTGCTGCTAATTTATCATCTAAATTTTGAACTATAATTTTTTTATTCTCATGACTATATACGAAGCCTAAGAGTGAAGTAAATATCTTCTTAATGATAGATCGTTTTATTGAGTATTTTTTTATACCAGCACTTGTAAATCCATACCCCATTCCAGTAATAGCCAGTACAAGAGAAGGTACTTTTATCAATCTAGCAACTATACCCCCATACAAAACTCCTTTTGGTGAAGCGCAATGCACAATATTAGGCTTTATCTTTATTGTTATTAAGAATAATTGAATTAATCCATACAACTCTATAAACAAGTTCATTCCATTACTTTTAAATGCCACTTTATGGTGATTCACACCCTGCTCTATAATTTTTTGAATTGCAAGCTTCTCAAGAGTATCATTCCCAGGTTGACCTGTAATCAAATCTACCTGATAACCTTGCTTTTTAGCTTGAACAGCAATAGGTAATCGATGAGATGCAAAAAAAGTAGCATTGTTAACAATAAAAACTAATTTACGTCTCATTTTATTGAATTAACTAATGGATAATATTAAATAAATTCTCGTACTTTTTAACCATATTATCAATAGTAAAAGTCCTTTGAAATAGCTTAAAACTATTTTTCCCATAATTACCAACTTCAAGTTTATTATTAATAAAAAACTCTACACTGTCAACATATGAATTTAAGTCATTTTGATCAATGGTAAATCCGTTGTAACCATCTATGACTTGTTTATTAATATCACCAGTGATTGTGGAAATTAAAGGCAGGCCAACACTCATAGCCTCTAGTAAAACAATAGGCAAGCTTTCAACTCTTGAAGACAACATAAAAACATCAGATGAGTAATATGCAGGAAATGGATCTTTCTCAAATGCCACTATCTTTACGCAATCATTAAGATTCAGCTGAGACTTTCTCTCTATTAATTGTTGCTTGTATCCAAGATCTAGACCTTCGGCACCCATTAATGTAAAGCTAAAATTTTCAACTCCTCGTTTTTTTAGCTCAAAAGCAACATCTAATAAAAAATTCTGATTCTTTCTATCGTCACACACTCCAACATTTAAAAAAATTATAGTATCGTCTGTTTTGTAAGTCTTTATTTTTTTTTCTTTTAAGCCATTTGGTATTACTGCTATATCTCTAGTGAAATTTCTTGTTATGTACATATCTGCAACAATAGAGTCCGCAACACCAATAAAATTAGAATTTTTCTCAAGAAATTTATCATATAAATTTTCAATGACTCTAAAAACAACTTTTGATTGTGTAGGTATATTGTGAAATAGGTGAAATACATCTAATTTTTTATTCAAAATAGCTGAAATTGTCGCACTTCTATTATATTCTCCTCCAGGATATCCTCCATTATTTGACAAAAAGATATTTGCATCTATTTTTTTAAACTTAATATAAAAATAACAAATAGAGAATACAATCAATGGATATCTAATTACTAAATTCAAAAATCTAAGTAAAGTGTATAAAAATTTATGCCGCTGGAACCTTTTCGCAAAAACCCCCAGCTCTGAAGTCGTAATTAAACTATATTTTAATAATTTTATATGAGGCTTTAATGGTGTTGAAAGCAAAACGGAGAAATCATTTCTCTTGTTTACAAAAAGATATACTTTATCAAAAGATACCTCTTCTGCAATTAGCTTGGCAACCATATCACTTCCCCCAGCAGAATAATTTTCAATAAAAATAATCGCTTTACTCATGTCTATATACCACCATCAACATTCAATACAGTCCCTGATATGTGTGTTGACTCATCTGATAATAAGAAATTAACTGCTTTAGCAACGTCTATAGGTTCACCTAACTTCTTTAGTGGGGTCTCGAGTCGTTTTTTTTCTATGTTGTCAAGATCCTCCCTAGCGTCTGTCATTCTTGTATCAAGAATTATCCCGGGAGCTACACAATTGACTCTGTGCAATCCTATCTTGTTAACATAAGATCGAATAAAAGACTCAATCATAGATTTCGATGCAGCATAAACATCATCATAACTGCCATTTTTTGCACTTACAGAAGACATTAAAACTGTTGATCCATTATCTACAAGACTTCGCCCTAACGAGGACAAAATACTTATATACGATAAAATATTGATATTAATAGTGCTTAATAACTCTTCAAAGCTATATTCTAGTGATGATCTTCCAACTAACAAACCATGGTTTAGAAACATGTACTTAATTCTTTTACCTTTTAATTCGACATTTAGTTTTTTTATACTTTCAATATTTTCAAAATCAACTTCAATATATAAGGAATTTTTCATATCTTTAGGTCTTGACCTGCCACAAAAAATAAACCTATCTATCGGAATATCTTTCAAATAAATTTCAAACAAACTTAAAAAAATCGTCGACGTATAGCCTGTAACCAAAAAATACTCATTATTTTTTAACTTAAACATAATTAAACTTTTTTACTATTTATATAATTAATTTTTAATTCACAGAATCTTACATATCTCTCGATAGGTATATATTATGCTATCAATTTTCCCTGGATATACAGAGATAATTGAATTCTCGTATATTATTCTAGCATCTCTGCAATCATTGTCATCTGTTTTATATTTTACTTTTCTTGTAAAAAATTGACTAAAGTGATTAATATCCACATATTGTTTATCTATATAGTCATAAAGTTGGGTCTCAAATTGTTCATATTTCTTATCTAAAAAATATTGATTTCTTAAATACTCCCACATTTCTGACTCTTCTTTTATTGTTATATCTTCATCGTATACAGCTAGTGGTGTATTGGCTACACTGGAAAGTGTAAAAAAATTCTTTCTATAAGGATATAAAGATACAAATGAACCATCCATAACAGTCAAAGCAAAGTCATTTTTCATAAATCGCTTAGACTTGTATATGGGCAAGACACAATATTCAAACTTTAAAGGCACCTTCCCCTCAAAATCATAAAGTTTGTTTGTGTCATTATAAGTAGTATTTATCAGAATATCATAAGAGTATTGCTCATGGTCAGTGTGTACTTTTTTTAAATCTGGATCAATGCTAACTACCCTACTATCACATTTCAAAATATTAGAATTTTCCATAGAAAAATATTTTTGAGCTCTCTTTGAGAGAATCAACTCTTCGTCTACTTTTATAGAAAGATCAATATTTTTTAATGTTAGCGCCCTTTCCTCCTTCTTACTCAATAAGCTATAGCTTAAATTATGTTCACTCATTACAGATAAATAATCTTCTGGGCTAACTTGACTATATTTCGAAATAGAGTATATATTATTAAATATCTTTTTCGTTAAAAAGGGGAATTCTAATTTAAATTCTTCAAAACCTGACTGACTCTGAATAATGGTTTCATTTGACCTTGGATAGTGAAAACCTAAATGCAATCTATTTTGATTTTTAGTGGCTGCATTCATCATGATCCTACTATTTTCCTCTAGCAATATAACTTTGTGTCTACCCTTTAGCTTATAGCCTAAATAGTTACCAAACCACCCGCCTCCAATTATTATTATCTTCATAACCTATTAATTATTATTAAATATTTTGAGCTTCTTTCCAAGATTGGAACATAATTATGTTCCATAATTGTTGCTGATACTGATTATTACCAAGTAAATGTTCACGCCACATCTCTCTTATATCAGAAACGTGGAAATAGCCGGAATTACTTAAACTCTCTTGACTCAAATAATCTTCAGCCCAACCACGCAAATCATTTCTTAACCAGTCACCAATTGGAATACCAAAACCTGTTTTTGGTCTTTCTACCAATTCACTAGGAACATATTTATAAAGTATTTGTTTCAACGGCCACTTGGTAATACCATTTCTTAATTTTATAGACTGCGGTAAGGTAGATGAAAACTCAATAATTTTGTGATTTAATAAGGGCACTCTAGACTCTAATGAAACACCCATAGATGCTCTATCCAGCTTTACTAAAATATCATCTGGGAGGTATGTCAATAAATCCATTGCCATCATCTTCTCTACATTTCCCAATCCTTTAGGAGGAGTGGGAGTTAATATACCTTGCGCCATCTCATCTTGAACTTTAACGACTGACCTATTTTTATATGTCTTCATTGTCAGTCTTTCATACAACTCATCAATCGAATCACTCGTTAGAACAGTAGCAGCTTTATGAAGTTTTTCTCCAATTTGGCTAAAATCATTCACCCCAGGTATCATCCTTCCAAAGTAATCTAATTTTTCAATTGAGATCGACTGGATTATTTTTGAAATAATCCCTCTATACCAGCTTGGTATATTTGAAAATCTTTCCCAATAACGATCAGTTATCTGATAACGATTATATCCACAAAATAGCTCATCACCTGCATCACCAGATAGTGTAATGCTAACCTTTTCTTTGGCTAGTTTAGATACTAAATACGTTGGAATCTGAGAAGAGTCTGCAAATGGCTCACTATAAAGTTTTGGCAACAATGGAATCACAGATAGTGCATCTTTTTGAGTTACATATAATTCAGTATGATCTGTACCAAGATATCTCGCAATTGATTTTGCATGTTTTGCTTCATTGTAATGATCTTCATTAAACCCAATAGTAAAAGTTTTTATAGCCTTATTTGAATGATTCTGCATTAATGCCACGATTGTCGAAGAGTCAATCCCCCCCGACAAGAATGCACCAATAGGAACATCTGCGATCATTTGGTTTTTTATAGACCTTTTTAGAAGGACTTCAAGCTCATCAACCGCCTCTTTAGGCGTTCCAGAAAATCTATTATTCATACCATTTAACAACGTATCGTTTATAGACCAGTACTTGGTTTTAACTCCATCTTTATTTCCGGCAGAAAATACGAGAATACATCCTTGCTCAAGTTTGAATATATTGCTATAGATAGAATAAGGGGTTGGGATATAGCTGTATTTAATAAAAAGATCAAGTGCATTTTGATTAATTGTCGCTTGAAATGCAGGATGTTCCTTCAATGAATTCAAATCTGACCCGAATAGAAGAGTGTCATTTTGCCATCCATAATATAGAGGCTTCTCTCCCATCCTGTCACGACCAAGAGTAAGTTTATTATATTTTCTGTCCCAAATAGAAAATGCAAACATACCTTCTAGTTCTTTGACAGTTTTCAAAACTCCCCATGCCTCAATACAAGCCAAAAGAGTTTCTGTATCAGAATGACCGCGCCAATTGACTCCATTTAGTTTTTTTCTAAGTGAAATATGATTGTATATTTCTCCATTAAATGCAACAACATATCTTCCTGAATGTGAGTTCATAGGCTGATGTCCTGCTTTAGACAAATCAAGAATCGATAGTCTACGATGTACTAAGCTAATTCCTGGGATATTATCTTGCCACAATCCAAAGTCATCAGGTCCTCGGCTTTCTATAGCCGCTCCCATTTTGTTTAACACATGAGGGCTAACTCTCATAGCACCAGTCTCAAAACATCCTGCAAGTCCACACATTATTTTATATTTTCGAAAATTGATTCAAACATTCTACCTTGTACTTTCATAGGTAAATTACAAAAGCAAACAACAAACTAATCATCGTCTTCCAATCAAAGAATTAAAAATACCTATAATAAAACCGACAGTTTTTGCAAAATCAATAGTCAATACTACTATTGGTGCAAGATAGAAAGAACCAACTTTATTCCCCCACCACTTAAAACTATTACATCTTCTAATAGGATCTATTAAACCCCTTGATATAATGTAAAGAATCACTATTAAAGTTACTAGCTTTATTCCTGTGTCATATTTTAAAGAAAATATGATTAAAAACCAAAACATCATATATGTAAAAATTTGTATTTTCATTTGTCCTGAATAAACTGTATGAATGGCATATCTTCGCCATTTTTTAAATATATCGGAAAAATTATCTGGTACATCTTTATAGTGCAATACTGTAGTTTTGCATATAGGCAAAGAATTAATTTGAAAATAATTACTCAACCTCCGCTTCCACTCCAAGTCTTCTGCAGACCTTAAATCTTCTCTAAAACAGCCTGTTTTATAAAAAACCTTTTTTTTAAGAATAGAGCCAGGGATTGAAGAAGTCTTTTTATTTAATCCATAAGATACTGCTAACACTGCATTACCAATCAAAGAATCTGATTGAAAATCACACTGCCCAAGAACAATCCCAAGACCACCTTGTTCCCTAGAAAGCCATAATTTTTCTAGCCAATCTTTATCAGGAAAAATACCAGCATCTAAAAAAATATTCCAATCATGCATAGAAAGAGCCATTCCTTTGTTGCGTGCTGCGCCAGGATACGCACCATTGGAAACAAATGAAATTAGATTATAATTACGATTTTTCTTACTATATTCTTTTACAAAACAGTCTAGAGTACCATCAGTTGAGCCTGCATCAATTATCACTAATTCTGACGGGGGTATTGTTTGGTTGTCAAGTGACTCTAGTGTCTTAGAAACAATATGCACTTCATTGTAAACAGGCATTACAATTGACACCGGTAATTTCTTTATATTATCCAGCGTATCCAATCCCATCTTCCATTTACCTTTTGACTAAATATTTTCATCTTGTCCACTGCCCAAATATCCGTTCTATTTAGTCGAAGTGTGTCGCATCCAGCAATATTTCCACCTGGGGCACTTGAAACTGCAATCTTATACCCAGCCATTTCAACAGCATCACGAACTCTTTGATCTACAGCTCCATATGGATAAGACATTGTATGTATAGGAATAGATAGTAAATCTTCTAACCAGTTCTTGCTATCTATCAATTCTTGAAGTAATTTCACATCATTACATTCTGTTAGTGGAATGTGGCTATAACTATGTGCACCAATTGCACACCCTTTTATTTTGGACAATTCGATTAACATAGATTTATCCAAATAACGCTGATCACCTAACTCTATTAATCCGGGAGCAACAAATACTGTGAAAGGTATATTGTAAGCTTTTAAGATTGGAGTGGCTACTTCAAAAGTATCTCTGTAACCGTCATCAAAGGTAACTGCAATTTTGTTATTATTTGTCAGGCATTCATCAATTGCAGAAATATTATTCGCAAACTCCTCATGCAGCCATTGCATCTGCTGCTTAAAAAGATGTTTGTCCATTTGGTATATACCATGAAGATCTCCTACTACATGAGCCTTTAAAGAGTGGTACATCAAAACTCTACTTCCATTTTGTGCAAAATACTTACCACATATGGAGCTGATTATTTTTGAAATATTAAACTTTTGTTGAAAACTAATCATTTTTCTATAAAAAACGCGATACTGCCGATCTAAGAAATAAGTTGTTTGACCATTCAAACTCGCCCATATATTGCACCTCATCCCCACCTATACCTTTTTTAAAATTGTATACTCCTGGGTTGTTTTCTGGGTCAATGCCTCCCATATCGAATCTTTTGACTCCATAATTTTCTAAATCGAAAATCATCTGCCATAAAATTGCGTGGGTTGCATACTGTTTTCTTGCAATACTGTTAGATGCTGCCAACAAATCCCAGCCAGTTTCACCAATCACAACCGCAGCACGAATTGAGATAAGCTGACTCTCTTCATCTCTACATTCATAATAAAATAGGTTCTCTTTAAAATTTTCAAAAATTGCTGAAAGTTGATTTAATGAAAACTGAACATCTAAGTTTTTTGCCTTCTCCATTTGCCTATAAAGTGCCGCTATCTCAGAAATATCTGGACTATTAACTCTTGTTATAACACCTGAGCGCATGATTCCACGCTTCAAATTATGCCTCCAGTTCTTACTGGCAAGTTGTAAACGCTTTTCTATATTATTCATAATAGGATAAATTATAGAATATTCACTACTAATAATGCGTTTGGGCTTAGTCCATTCTAGAGCTCTTATTTTAAATAAAGTAGTATCACTCATCTTTTGTTGAAGGCTTATCCTAATATAAATAAATCTAGAGTCTAAAATCTTTTTTATCGCAGATCTAAATTTAACATCTAAACACTCAATATCGCCGCAAATTCCACCAGGTATCCATACAATGGAAATACCTAATTGATTTTTCACCAAAATTTGAATCGCAGCCCTCACTGTATTATTATCGTTAAACAATACCAAACGTTTAGGAATCCAGCCTTTTGTTTTTTGCACTTCACCCCAACAAAATGATTGATAAAGTAATTCACAGTTAGTTTGTTTTAACAACTCACCCCAAGCATCATATGTAATAGAGGGTAAATATTCCCAATCTTTCATAAAAAATTAACAATCCAGATATCGTTATATTCTTCCTTCATAGCAACCTCATTAGGCAAGTCAGGCCATTTAAATAGATCTAAACCCAGCCACCTAATCTTTTTAGCTAGTAGTTTTGCTGATTGCTCATTTGCTCTAAATGGAAAACCATAAGGAGCTGTATTTATAGGCAGTTGTGGAAAAACTGAATGTATATTCAGCTTCTGCGCCATTACAGTTACCTTATAATAAAGATCACGTCTCCGCTTTATCTCATTTTTCTCATTTTTTGCATATTTTTGCATATTTTTGGAGAAAATTTTATGAGGATTTTTTATATAAGGTATGGATACTTCATGTGAAGGGTCTGGTATTGGTAAAGAATGACCCGTTTTTAACTTTCTTATAAATCTAGTCAATAGCGTTATAGACAGCCAGAGAGAAAGGCCAAGTATTGGGATATTCTTTATCAGATACTTAAGTCTTACTCTGGGTGAATATCCAGCCCCGATTGATGAAACCTGCTTTTCTAAAAAAGGTAGCAATTGAGTTTTATTTACTACTATGCTGGCACCATCAGAAAGACATAACGTTTTTCTATAGCTAAAAATACCAATATCTGTTCGTAACCCTAACCAATTTCCACTTTCGTCTTTACTTAAAAATCCGTGTGCATTATCTTCAACAATAACTGCACCAGTTCTTATTGCATATTCCTTAAAAGGTTTTAAATCTTGAGGAAACCCAAAATAATTTGTTGCAAGAACAACTTTAGCTTTTGGCCATTTCTCTGAAGAGTCTAATGGCGATAGATCTTTACCAGTAGAATAGAATAAAACCCTGGCCCCAATTGTTCTTATTGAAGCAACAATATCTCTACAAATAAACTCTGGAATAAGAACGCAATCTCCTTCCTTTACATCAGATAATTTAAATGCTTCTATCATTCCATACCTAGCCAAACTAAAAAAACGAGCTCGGCTTGTGGAAAGAGTCCATTCTATTATATTATCCATTCAATACCCCCTCTGCGCAACGGGTTAAATTAATATATGATTTTTTTTCTAATCCCCATTCGCATAATTTCATCACCAAACTTTTATAATTCAAAACACTCATTTACGTTTACCTTTTCTATGTAATTTTTGAGAAAACCTATTTGAGAAATAAATAATTATAAATATCATAGAATGTATCTTCAAATTAAATATCTCTGAAAAAGCCTGATTAAATCTAAAATTCTTTAATAAATTAAACATGTCAGCAAGTCTAAAACACATATCCACTTTATTCCATAATTTCACTTTATCAGACTCAAAATTCTGAATAGAAAAGATATGTGTCTTAATTAAACCCTTTAAATTAACATTGTGTATCTCGCTTCTAAGTGAGTTATTATCATTATGTATTGTAAACTGACCTTCTACTTTATCAATAAATTTAAAATTAGCTTTAGCCAAGGCTAACTTTAACCATAAATCATAATCCTCCACTGTTATAAATTCTTTTGCTTCGCAAAATTGTAATTTATTGTTATCCAGAAAAGCTTTTTTTACTACAGTAGCAGATGTGGATAACCTGTTACCATAAAGCAACATAGTCTTATAAAAATTATTAACATAAGGTCCATACCTCAATACGCTCTTTTCACCATCATCAAAGACAACGAGGACTTCATTAGTACTTATAACATCATACTTGGGGATTAACGAATACTCTTTTATTGTTGATAATCTAGTGGGATACCATTTATCGTCTGAATCAAGAAAGGCAATCCAGACACCCTTAGCTTCCTTGATTCCTAAATTCCTTGAAGATGCAATAACCCCATTATTATGAATTTTTAACAACTTAATACGCTTATCATTAAAACTGGAAATAATCTCATCAGTATGATCATCTGAAAAATTATCGACAACAATAACTTCAAAATTACTAAAAGTTTGTTTTAATACTGACTCTAATGCAATATGTAGAAAATCTGCATGATTATATGTTGGAATAACTACTGAAAAAAATGGTGTTGCATTGTTCATGCCCTTACTAACCAAACTCTAACTGAGAATACTCTAACACTTCATCAATAACTGGTATTAAATCTGAACTAAACTCCCACCCTAACTCCCCAATTATTTTATCCGTCTTATAACATAAAGGAGTGTGTGCTAATTTGATACTTTCATTAACAACTAACTTTGGCAAAAATCCATACAATGCACCACACCGCTGAATAACTAACTTTGCAATATCATTAAGGCAATAAGCATCTCCACTACCAATGTTATAGACTGGAAACTTTGAATGAGGACGATTAACTAAAAAATGATTAACTATACTGCAGACAGAAGATACTGGAATAAAGTCTCTTTCAATCAAAGGGTTGGAGTTAATTGTTATGGATCTGCTTTCAATGGCCTGCCTGCATATATTATTAACAAAAAGTGTCCAACAATTTGTATCAATTGATGAGGGCTTTCCTATAGAGTTTGAAAGCCTAAAAATCACGCCTCTCATCTTTTTACTATTGATAGATTCAAGTAAAAAATCTTCAGCAAGTCTGTGTGTAATTGAATAAGAATTACTTGGTTTTGGTAGCGTCGATTCATCTATCATACCTACCAAAGGTGAGCCATAAATATGTGCCGAAGAGAAATACAAAAAATAAGATACATTCTGGGCTTCACTCGCCTGAATCAGGTTCAGTGTTCCAAGACCATTAACCTTGACAGCTAAGTGCGGGTCCTCCTGGCTTTTTTGTGCATTAACTGTAGCTAAATGGATAACATAATCAACACTATGACAGGCCTGATTGAGTATATTTATATCAAAAAAATCTGTATAAACTAGAATACAACCAATCAATTCTCTTGGCAGCTCAGCATCTTTACGACTTGTTCCAATAATGACCGTATAGCCACAATTTAGTAAATGCTTACATAAGTGGCTACCCAAACAGCCCAGGCCACCTGTTACCAAAATAGTCTTGTTTACCAACTTTTCCAAGGTGCTTGACCAGAATCCCATAGACTACATAGATTTTTTCTGTCTCTCAATGTATCCATACATTCCCAGAATCCATCGTGCTTAAATGACATTAACTGACCCTCTGTAGCTAGATTAATTAACGGCTCTTGTTCAAATGTAGTTAAGTCGCCATCAATATAATCTAACACTTCTGGCTTACATACAAAAAATCCACCATTAATCCAAGCACCATCGCCTTTTGGCTTTTCCTCAAAAGAAGAAATGGAGTTATCTTTCCTTATGTCCAACGCACCATACCTTCCTGCAGGCTGAACAGCAGTCATAGTTATAATTTTTGCGTGATTTTTATGAAACTCTACAGTTTTAGCTATATCCACATCTGACAGGCCATCGCCATAAGTTAGAAGAAAATCTTCATTGCCAATATACTTTTTAGCTTGTTTAATTCTCCCACCAGTTAGTGTTTTCAACCCTGTCTCCAGCAGAGTAACCTTCCATGGCTCACTCTCATTTTGATGAACCTCTATACTATTATCAGACAAATCGATTGTTACATCACATCGATGCAAAAAATAGTTAGAAAAAAACTCTTTAATTACATAGCCTTTATAGCCCAACAAGATTACAAACTCATTAAAGCCATAGCTAGAATAGGTCTTCATAATATGCCACAAAATAGGCTTATCACCAATCTCAACCATGGGCTTCGGCTTTATGCCAGTCTCTTCACCAAGTCTTGTGCCAAAACCACCCGCTAAAATTACCACTTTCATTAATCAATCACTCCAATTAAATTCAATTTCTTCAATGTTTTTTCTGTCAACTTCTAAGGAATTATGCACAATATTTGCTATATTTAACAACATCGATCCATCTGAAGATAGTCCCTGAAATCCCATCCATAACATTGGTGGAATTGTCAATCTACAATAATTATCTTTTGAAACTATAATCTCTTGAAATTGAGTATTAAAAGCCTCTCTATCATCAAACAATACAAATCTTACTTTACCTACTGGAACTACCAGATTAAGAGTCATTTTCTTATGCCGCTTCCAAGCCTTGATAGCACCACCATCGATTTTAGAAAAATATGCCTCACCAAATCCTGCATAACCATTACTGGATTCTTTCATTGCATGCATTACATCACCATTAGGTGTATCAATAATATCTAGATCTGAAATAAAAACGCCCTTAATCATTATTGGCCCAGTTAAGATTATTTAACTTAGCGGCTTTGGTATATGCTTCGATTTGACTGATTGTAAAATCATACATTGACTTATCTTTTTTCTGATAATAAATCTTATACCATTTCACAGTCATTTTTACCGTCTCTTCAAACTGTAGATTAGAATGCCAATCTAAATCAGACAAAGCCTTATCACAATTAAGTTTTAACAACCCTGCTTCATGAACATGCTCTCCAATATCAGAAACATCTCTCCATTTAATTTTATCCCAGTATTTTGACATTTCATTAATCAATTTACTCACAGGATGGTTTTGATCTGCTGCTGGACCAAAGTTATAGGCCTCGCCATGAAATAAATCATTTCGATTTAAATTTTCTGCCAAGCATAGATAACCACTTAATGGCTCCAAAACATGCTGCCATGGTCTTGTGGCATGAGGGCTTCGTATATCTACTGTTTTGCTACTTGCCCATGCCTTCATACAATCAGGCACTATTCGGTCAATCGCCCAATCTCCTCCTCCAATAACATTACCAGCACGAGTAATTCCAATCTTAATATTTGATTCCGGGCCATTAAAAAATGATTTGATATAACTTTTAATTGCAAGCTCAGCCATACCTTTTGATGCACTATAAGGGTCATTACCACCTAGTCTATCAGTTTCACGGTAACCCCATTTCCACTCCACATTATCATAAGCCTTGTCGCTAGTAATCATAATAGCAACAACTTTTTTATCAAGGACTCTCAATGCATCTAAGATGTTGGCAGAACCAATAGCATTAGTAGTTAATGTTTCCAAGGGATTTTCATAAGATGCTATCACTAAAGCCTGCGCTGCCATATGAAACACAAAATCTGGCTGAACTTCTTCAATTAATACTCTAACTGCAGAAGAATCTCTGATATCTATGATACGATGATCAATAACATCCGAAACAAAGGAGGCCTTAAAATTAGAAGGATTGCTCGGAATACCTATTGAAGCACCTACCACATGAGCACCCAAATGCTTTAACCAAATAGACAGCCAACTACCTTTGAACCCTGTATGTCCAGTAATTAAAATTTTTTTATTATCGAATGTACTTTTAAACTTATCTTTCATTTTTAAATATTAAATAGTGTGATTGACTTTAACTAAAGATAAATAAAAGACTAATTTAGCTTTTGATTGTCTTGTTGCTTAAATAAAAATTCAATGCATAAAACATACTTAGTATTGGCCATGAAATAGAATACAACCAATTATACATACAAAGAAATATTGCTAGAATAAATGCAGGGTACTTTGACCCCTTAATTAAAATCACAAAAAATAATAAATATGCTGCCAAGCCAAAAAAACCGTGAAAGATCATAACACTTCCTATTGAGCTCAAAATTTTATCCTCATAAATATAACCAAAAACATTTACAGAATAACCATAGCCCAACCCAAAAAACTTTTCGTATAAGCTCATCTCATTAAGAAAATAAACTAAAGGATAAAATCTTGCAGCAACTGATGTTCCAGGGACTGTATCAATTATATGTGCTGCCAAACTAAAGATACAAATTATAAAAAATATTATGGTAACAATAGCAGAAATTCTCCTCGATAGAAAATTTGTGAGAAGCTTATAAAATGCCATAAAAGCTAGAGCGCCAACAATATTTTTCGACAAACTAAACAAAAGTATGTAAAGTATAGCTAGTTTCAGTCTCCTTGATATCGGTATAAAAAGCATCGGAAATACCATTGCTGACATATACGACATTTCTTGGGCAAATCCAGAGACTTTATATCCTAAAAACTTAGTGAATCCTGTA
>Ga0075447_10000336_pt1 | contig 23697 bp, 22 predicted proteins | sample CoawatmetaG10DNA_FD_72352 | JGI IMG/M metagenome (GOLD analysis project Ga0075447, IMG submission 72352) | Marine microbial communities from the West Antarctic Peninsula - Coastal water metaG104-DNA | ecosystem: Environmental > Aquatic > Marine > Coastal | place: Atlantic Ocean: West Antarctic...
TATTTTAATAATAACGATACTTTTAGTAAAATAGATTTAATAAATATTCAAGATGCTTTTGTCTTAAATTCAATTTTCAAATTATATCCAGAATTCAAAAAACAGTTTATGTTAGATTGTGATAGTTATTCTAATTTATTAGAAGTGAACTAACTATTCAAGATTGTTTAAAAAGTTAAGTGGAGGATTTAAACTTGAATTATTTGTTTGCATGCAAGTATTATTTCCCCTAAACTGTCAAGTTAGTATGTTTAAATTATTTATCAATTAAGGTGTTGTTTAAAATATGAATATTGCATTAGTAGGTTTTGGTTATTGGGGTCCAAATGTCGCAAAACATTTATTTAATAATAAGAAAATAAATCTTTCTGCAATCTGTGATTCAAACATTACAAACCTTGAAAAAGCTAAGCAAATTTATGTTAGCCAAACCTCTTATTTAAGCGATTATAATTTTGCCATTAATGATGATAATATTGATGCTATAGCTATTGCTGTAGAAACAAGTCAGCATTATGTTATTTCTAAAAAAGCTCTTTTAGCTGGAAAACATATTTATGTTGAAAAGCCCTTTACTAGTACTGTTGAGGAAGCAAAAGAATTAGAGAAAATTGCTATTGAAAAAAACTTAATTATCCATGTAAATCATATTATGCTTTTTCATCCAGTTATTAAAAAAATAAAATCCATTATTGATTCTGGAGATTTAGGAGAGCTTATCTATATTGATAGTACTAGACTTAATCTTGGTCCAATTAAAAAAGATGTAAGTGCAATGTGGGATTTAGCTGTTCATGATCTTGCAATAATTGATCATATTTCTGATGGAGAAGATTTTAAAAGTTTAAATGCAATGGGGGATAAAAGATACAATCCAAAAGAAAGTCTAGTTTTTTTATCGATTCGTTATAACACCTTTATTGCAAATATTCAGTCAAATTGGATTTCTCCAGTTAAAGAACGGAGACTAATAATTGTAGGTACAAAAAAAATGATTGTCTTTGATGATATGAAAATGGCTGAAAAGTTGATTGTCTATGATAAAGGAATATCTGTGGTTTCTGGTAATAATCCTCAGTATGATGATTATGTTGTTAGAACAAGAGAAGGAAGTGCGGTTCTTCCATATGTTGAAGTTGGTGACGCGCTTTATAATAGTATTGAACATTTTATAGAGTGTATTGAGAATAAATCAGAATCAATCTCTGGTCCAACTCAGGCGATAAGAATGCTTGAAATCTTAATATCTGCGACTGAAGTTTTTGACTAATTACAGAGAATCCAATTAGTTATGAGGGTTATACAAATTGGAGATATGTGTCATGTAGGAATAAATATCCATAGAGGTTTGATAAAAAACTCTGTTTATTCAAAAATATTAATTTCTTCCTTAATTGCAAACTACGAAAAAGAGACAGGGGTAGTATTTAATAAGTTCAATAAATATTTTTTTATTAAATATATGTATATATTATATTTTGTTGCTTTAAATAAAGCAGATATTTTTCATTGTCATGGAATTAGTGGAATATTTCCATTCTTACTAAGAAAGAATTTTACCATTCATTTCCATGGAAGCGATTTAAGAGATTTTCATGCCCATAATTTCTTTAAAAAAATAATCATAAAGCTTTTATGCAATTCTGCAAAAAAAATATTTGTCTCTACTTTTGATCTTATTGATAAATATATTGAAAATGGATTTGATGAGAAAAAACTTGAACATATTCCTAATTCAGTAATAGTTCAAAAAACCCTAAAAAAAGATTTTTGCTTGGATGGTTCAATTAAGCTTTTTTGTCCTTCTTCTAATCATTGGACAAAAGAGAAGCATCTCCTTATTAAGGCATTTAAAAAAATTGAGCAAGACTTTGAGAATATTTCATTAACCTTGATACGTTTTGACGGCATAGAAAGTGATGAAATTAATAAACTAGTTAAAGAATTATCAATTAAGAATATTAACTTTATCGATAAGATTGCTCATAAAGATTTTATAAATGAGTATCTAAAGTACGATATTGTATTAGATCAATTTAGTGACTTAAAAAATTATGGTGTTGTAACTTATGAAGCTTTATCATTTGGGATTCCAGTCATTTGCACACTTGGCGGTAATTTAAATAAATATACTAATAATTCTCCAGTGTTACCAGGAAATAGTGTTGAATCTATTATTAATAGTGTTTCTCAAATTATTAATAATAATGAATTTTCTAAAATTGGCCATCAAGGAAAAGAATTTATAGTAAATCATAATTCTGTTGAAGTAATTTCTAAAAAATTTATAAATACTTTTTCTGAGTTTAATTAACTATGCTGTTTTATATAATTAAAAAATTCACACTGTTAAAATAGTCAACCTTACTCAATTCATCTTTAAATATAGCCAACTATGAAAGTATTAATTTTCCCAAATGATCCTCTTGTAGCGTACTTAAAAAAAGGTGAGTTAAAAGCAAGGTACTTTAACCCAAACAATGTCTTTGACGAAGTGCATTTTTGTAACTTTTTTTGATGATGAGTGCTCAGTTACAGATATTCAAAAAACAATAGGAAATGCAAAGGGGTTTATACATAAACTTTCTCCAATTTCTTTAGTTGATATGTTTTTCCCAAAAAGAAGGCTTAAAGATGTTATCAATAAAATTAATTCTTTAAAAGTTGACATTGTAAGGGCATATAACCCTATCTTTCAAGGTTATTTTGCTGGCATCTCTTCTCTTCATCTTAAGGTCCCTTTTTTGATATCTCTTCATGGTAATTATGATCTTGATATTAGGTATCAATACAAAGTTAATAAAGACAAAAGATATTTAAAATATTTATTGAGTAAATATACTGTTGAACCGAAATCACTAATGATGTCATCACATATCCTTGCGGCGTATAAGTTTGCAGGAAAATATGCTATTGATAATGGAGTGGATAAAAAAAATGTATCAGTTATTTATAATAGGGTCTACCTTGATAGGTTTAAGCCTGGATTTAATAATGAAGAATCATCAAATATTAAAGTAATATCTGTTGGTAGACTTATAAAAGAAAAAGGACAAAGAATTCTTGTAAGGGCTATGGCAAGTTTAAGCAAAAACATCTCATTAACTATTGTTGGTGATGGTGAGGATTATGATTTGCTAGTAAGAATGACTTCAGAATTAAACTTAATTGATAGAATTAGCTTTATTAAGTCAATACCAAATGAAGAATTAGCTGCAATATATAGAAAACATCATATATTTGCCTTGCCTATTCAATATGGTGGGGTATGTATTCCTGTTCTTGAGGCAACAGCAAGTGGATTAGCTATAGTTCTTCCAAAGCCTATTCATGAGGAAACTACTGAAGTTTCTGGAGAATATGCAGAAATTGTTAATAATAGTGAACAAGGATTTGTTGATGGGATTCAAAAACTTGCCAATAATTTTAAATTACGAGAAAAAATGATCAATAAGGGTTTTGAAGTAATAAAGAACTATAGTGGAGATATAATGGAAGCCAAGGAAGCAGGTTTATATACTAAATTAGTGAGTGAATATGAAAATATATGACGCTTTATCAAATCCCTTTTATTCATCGAGTTTTGTTTTAGGTAACGTATTTCCAAATTATTTTAGACAAAGGTATGTGAAGCAAACTAAGAAAAATGGTTTAAATGGGAAATTTTTTATCCTTTCTTTTGATTGCGATACTAAAAAAGATATTGAGGTTGTTGAGGAAGTTCATCAGCGTCTTGGAAGCCTGAAAATAAAGCCAACTTATGCAGTACCTGGAGAGCTTTTAAAGGAAGGTGCTGATGTTTACTCAAGGATAAAAGATGATGGTGCAGAGTTTATCAATCATGGATATTTATCACATACATCATATATTCCATCAAATAAGTCCTACATCAGTACTTTATTCTATGATAAATTGAGTCAAGCTCAAGTAAGGGAAGACATTCTTAAGGGACATAATAATTTTATTGATGTTTTGGGTGAAAAGCCAATAGGCTTTAGAACTCCTCATTTTGGAACTTACCAAAAATCTGAACAACTCAATTTTTTGTATAAAGTATTGAATGATTTAGAATATATTTTTTCTTCATCCACTACGCCAATAACTGGAATGTGGAATGGTGCTATTAAAAATACAAAAAACGGAATTTTCGAATTTCCAGTTAGTGGAAGTTATGACTATCCTGGAAGAATATTAGACTCCTGGGGATTTAGATTTTCTCCAACACGTAAGCTTAATGAAAATGACTATATTGAACAATTTAAAAAAATGATGGCCTTTTTTGCAAATCCAGATGTTCATGGTATCTTTAATATATATGCAGATCCATCTCAAGTATATGATTGGGATATTTTTTTTGAGTGCATGGCCATGACAGATAATTTGATAAATTCTTCATTTAATGAACTAATAAATAATAATTATGACTAAAGTATTAATAACTGGAGGCGCTGGCTTTGTAGGTACAAATTTATCTAATAAATTATTAGACGATGGTTATGAAGTAATTATTATTGATGATCTTTCATCTGGCTACAGAAATTCTATTAGTAACAAAGCAATTTTTATAGAAGGAAGTATAGTTGATGATAAGGCGCTAATTAAATGCTTTAGTTATAAGCCTGATTATGTAATTCACTTAGCGGCATTGTTTGCTAATCAGAATTCTGTAGAGCATCCAGCCCAAGACTTGTCAATAAATGGCATGGGCACATTAAAAATTTTGGAATATAGTAAAAAATTTGCCGTTAAAAAAGTTCTTTATACTTCCTCATCATGTGTTTATGGAAATAAAAAAATTATGGTTGAAAGTGATGATGATTTTCAACCTGATACACCCTATGCAATAACTAAGCTACTTGGTGAATACTATGCTAAATTTTGGTCATCTCATTACAGTCTTGATATTGCTATAGTTCGTTTATTTAATGTTTATGGACCTGGAGATTTTCCAGGAATTTATAGAAGTGTAATTCCAAACTTTATTCAGCTTGCAAAAAATAATGAATCATTAGAAATTACTGGCAGTGGAAATGAAACTCGAGATTTTTGCTATATTGATGATACTGTTAATGGAATTTGCTTAATTTTATTTAATAAAACAAATCCATGTGATGTCTTTAATATTGCAACTGGGTCGAGTACATCTATTATTGAAATAGCAAACTATATTAATTTATTCTGTAATAGTAATGCTTCAATCAAGTTTAAAGATAAAAGAAATTGGGATTGTGTCACTGATCGTAAAGCAGATATTACTAAACTAACTAAACATCTGGATTATAGTGCTGATACAAAAATTCAAGATGGTCTAAAAAAAACTTGTGACTGGATACTTGGATTAAATAAGTAGATTTATGAATAGTAAATCTGTGAAACATAGAGCACTATTAATAACCTATGCATTTCCGCCACTTCAAGCATCTGAATCATTTCTTTGCGTTAAGGCTTTTGCTAAAATTGAAACGTATGATATTGACATTCTCACCATTAATCCAAGTGAAATTGGATATGATATGGATTACTCTCTCGAAAATTATACTAGTGCTAATTTTTCTAAGGTTTATAGAGTGGAAACGCCAAAATGGATTAATAAAAAGGTTTTTAAGGTTCTTAGATATGTTCCAGGATTTCCTGATAGATTTAGGTTTTTTAATAAGAGCATTATTGAAAAAACCAAAGAGTTAGATATTGATAGCTATGATTTAATTATCTCATGGTCCACATGGCATTCAATTCATATTGTAGCTTCAAAAATTAAGAAAAATTACCCATCAGTTAAATGGTTAGCGCATCTTAGTGATCCATGGGCAGATAATCCCTTTTTAACAAGATATATTGGTTATAAAGCATCTCAATACTTTCTAGAAAAAAAAGTTTTAAGTAGTGCAGACTCAATTAACTTTACAACAAATAGGGCAAGAATGCTGGTAATGAAAAAATACCCAAAGTCTTGGATTGATAAAACATTTGTAACACCTCATTCATATGATAAATCACTTTATGTAGCTAACAATCAAAAAGAAAAGAAAAGTGAACAACTAGTAATTAGTTATTTAGGAAATTTTTATGGACCACGAAATCCTATAAATTTAATTAAGGCATTAAGGATAATCCATAATGAAGATAATTCTTTTTTTCATGGTGTTGTCTTTCGTTTCATTGGTAAATGGATTGGCAATGATGATTGGAAATCAAAAATTGAAGGCCTTCCAGATGACTTGATTGATTCAGTTGCCTCAATTCCTTATGGGGATTCGCTAACTGAGATGTCTAAATCAGACTTATTATTAATATTGGATGCCCCCTTTAATTCCAGTGTTTTTTTCCCAAGTAAGTTAGTTGATTATATTGGAGCAAATAAACCAATATTTGCAATAACTCCTGAGGGAAGCTGTTTTGATATCTTAGAAAGTATTGGTGGCTTGAACGCTTCACCAAAAAGTGTTGAATCAATTAAGCATGGCATTATTGATGCTGTGAGCAAATTAAAAAAAGGTGAGCTATCTCCACCATCATTCAAAAAATCTCAAAGATATTCAAATACCTATGTATCAAAAGAATTTGAGATTTTATTTAATTTAACTGTAGGAGGATAAATCAGTTTTTTAGTAGATTAAATTTTCTGAAAGAAAATTTTTATTTTTGTTAAAGAATTAATGATTTTATTATGATTATTGCTATTACTGGTGGAAGTGGTTTTATTGGAAGAGAACTTGTAAAACATTATCTTCAAACGAGCCATCAAGTTAGAATACTTTCACGTAAAAATTTACAAAATAATAATAAATTTATTTCGTTTATTGGCGATCTAACTGATCCAAATGTAAATTTATCTGAATTTTTAGATAGTGTTGATATTCTTTACCATTGTGCTGGAGAGGTTGTTAATGAGCAGTTAATGAATGAATTACATATAAATGGCACTCAAAGATTAATTAATCAAGCTAAAGGTAATGTTAGTCGATGGGTTCAATTAAGTAGTGTGGGAGCATATGGAGTTTGTAGAAGTGGAGTTATAAATGAAGAATCATTGGAGCAGCCATTTGGAACCTATGAAATTTCAAAAACCTCATCAGATGAATTAGTAAAAAAAAGTGGTATTCCGTATACAATTCTTAGGCCATCTATTGTTTTTGGTAGTCAGATGAATAATAAGTCTATTAACAAAATGATCTCAATGATTAATAATGGAATGTTTTTTTATATTGGAAAGGGTGGTGCAAAATTAAATTATATCCATGTCAGTAAGGTGGTCAATTCATTAATTAATTGTGGAAATAATACAAATGCTATTGGAGAGGTATTCATTATTTCTCAGTCAATATCAATTGAGAAAATGGTAAATATAATATCAAGAGGCCATAGTAATAAAAAACAAGTTTATAGATTTTCTGAATGGGTTATTCGTTCTATAGTATTTATTCTTAAATTTATACCAAATTTCCCACTCACTCCATCTCGAATTGATGCTTTAACTGGGAGGTGTATTTATAATTCTACTAAAATATATAAATTATTAAGTTTTGAGCTTAAGACTTCACTTGAGGAGGATTTCAGATCACTAGTAAAAGAAAAATAGCTATTATTGTTACTACACCGATTGCCGTAAGAGTTTTTCTTGCTCATCAAGTTAACTCATTAACTGATATATACGATGTTTCAATAATAACTAATATGAAAGGTAAGGGTGATTTTTTAGATAATATTTCAGAAAAAGTAAAAATTATTAATCTTCCTATTAAGAGAGAAATTAACCTTATTTCTGATTTTTATGTGTTGTTCTTATTGATAGTATTGCTTCGTAAAAATAATTTTTCATTAGTTCATTCGGTATCACCAAAAGCTGGTTTATTGAGTGCAATTTCAGCTTGGATTGCAAGAGTTCCTAATCGACTTCACACTTTTACAGGACAAGTTTGGGCTACTCAAAATGGTTTTAAAAGACTAATATTAAAATCATTAGATAAATTGATAATTGCCCTTAATACTAAAATTCTAGTAGATAGTATTTCTCAGAAAGAATTCTTGATAAAGGAAAAATTGCTATCTGAAAAGAATTCTTTAGTTTTGGGAAATGGTTCTTTGAGTGGAGTTGATATTCAACGTTTTAAACCCTCTAAAAAAGAAAGAGAAAAAATAAGAAAAAATTTAAATATCCCTATAAATTCAATGATTTTTTTGTTTTTAGGAAGAATAAAAAAAGATAAGGGTGTATATGAACTTGTAGAGGCCTTTAGAAATATTTCGGAAAAAAATGAAAATGCTTATATGTGTATTGTTGGTCCTGACGAAGATAACCTCATAAATAAGCTCGAGAAAATTTTGGGCTCATCTGCAGAATATACTAGATTTATTGATTTTACTCAATCTCCTGAATCCTATATGATGGCTTCTGATGTTTTTGTTATTCCGAGCTATAGAGAAGGTTTTGGGAGTGTGGTAATTGAGGCAGCTGCTTGTGGTATTCCATCAATTGGAACTAATATTTATGGGTTAAGTGATGCTATTTATCATGGTGAGACAGGCTTATTGGTTTCTTTAAACTCAAAAAAAGATTTAGAAGAAGCTATGATGCAATTAATAGATAATCATGCATTAAGAATTAAAATGGGGAAGAAAGCTCGAAAATATGTAAGAGAAAGTTTCTCACAAGATTTATTAACAATTCTCATTATTAAACTTTACCAAAAGATAATTTAATTATGAAAAGAGTTTTAGATACAATCGCAATTATTATAGTTATTCCACTTCTCTTACCCGTATTTATTTTGATAAGTATTCTTATTAAAATAAATTTAGGGTCTCCTATAATTTATGTGCAATCAAGACCCGGCTTGAATGGTAAATTATTTAAATTATTTAAATTTAGAACAATGACTAGTATAAAAGACAAAAATCATAACTTACTTCCTGACAGTCAAAGGCTTACAAGGTTTGGTAGGTATTTGCGTTCTTCAAGTTTAGATGAGTTACCAGAATTATGGAATGTTTTAAATGGAAGCATGAGTTTGGTTGGCCCTCGCCCCTTACTTGAAGAATATTTACCAATTTATTCAACTCAACAATTTAGGCGGCATGAGGTAAAGCCTGGAATTTCAGGCTGGGCTCAGATTAATGGAAGAAATTCTATAAGTTGGGAGGATAAGTTTGATTATGACCTCTGGTATGTGGATAATCAATCTTTTTTACTTGATATTAAAATTATTTTATTAACAATATTAAAAGTTATTAAGCGTGAGGGAATTTCTGCTAAAGGTGAGGATACTATGCCTAAATTTAATGGAACAAAAAAATGAAATGTATAGCTATAATTGGTGCAAGTGGGCATGGTAAAGTTGTTGCTGAGATTGCTGAATTATCTGGCTTTCAAAAGGTAGTTTTTTTTGATGATATTAAAACCGACACTTACTTTGAATCATGGGAAATCAAAGGAAATACTAAAAATTTAATTTCTAACATTTCTAACTTTGATGCCTGTTTTGTTGCAATAGGTGATAATAGTATAAGAATTGATAAAATTAATACTCTCTTATTAAATAATGCTAATGTTATTTCTCTAATCCATCCACTTGCATCAGTTAGTAAATATTCAAAGATTAATAGAGGTTCAGTTGTAATGGCTGGTGCAGTTATTAATTCATTTGTAACTATTGGTAATTCTTGCATTATTAATACTAATTCTACAATTGAGCATGATTGTTTAATTGGAGATGGGGTACATATTAGTCCAAATTCTGCTATTGCTGGAGGTGTATCAATTGGCAATAATACTTGGATTGGTATTGGCTCATCGATTAAGCAAAATACTGTAATTGGGAGGAATGTAATATTAGGACTTGGCTCAGTTTTGCTAGAGGATCTTCCTGATAATGTTGTTGCCTTTGGAGTTCCAGCAAAGATTGAATCATAATGTTAAATACTAATTTTTCACCATGGCCGTCATTTACTAATGAAGAAGCTGACGCAGTTAAAAATGTACTTTTATCTAATAAAGTAAATTATTGGACAGGCTCAATATGTCGAGAATTTGAAAAAGATTTTTCGCATTGGTGTAATGTTAAGTTCTCAATTGCCTTAGCTAATGGAACTCTTGCATTAGATAGTGCTTTTAAGGCTATAAATATTAAATCTGGTGATGAGGTAATAGTTACCTCTCGTACTTATATTGCTTCTGTTTCATCGATTGTTAATGCTGGAGCAAAACCGATATTTGCAGATGTGGATCTTGAGTCTCAAAATATTAATCCAATTTCTATTCGTAATAGCATTACAAAAAACACTAAGGCAATTGTTTGTGTTCACTTAGCAGGCTGGCCATGTGAAATGGATGAAATAATGGAAATAGCAAATGAATATAATTTATTTGTAATAGAAGACTGTTCTCAGGCACATGGAGCTTTGTATAAAGAAAAACCTGTAGGATCAATTGGACATATTGGTTGTTGGAGTTTTTGTCAAGATAAGATTATCTCTACTGGCGGTGAAGGTGGAATGGTGACAACTAATAGTGAATCTTTGTGGCAGAAAATGTGGTCCTATAAAGACCATGGGAAAAACTATAAATTAGCACATCAGAGAAGTCTTTCGAATGTTTTCCGTTTTATTCATGAGTCTTTTGGAACTAACTGGCGTATGACGGAGATACAGGCAGTAATTGGTCAGATCCAACTTAAAAGAATGGATGGTTGGCATACTAAGCGCCTTAAAAATGCAAGCATGATTTGGAGTGCAGCAAAAAAATGTAAAGGGCTAAGAGTTCCAGTAGTTGATAATTATGTTGAACATGCTGCTTATAAATGCTACGTTTTTGTTGAAACAAAACTTTTAAAGTCTGATTGGACGCGTGAACGTATTATTGAGGAAATAAAATTACTAGGGGTCCCGTGTTATTCGGGCTCATGCTCTGAGGTTTACTTAGAAAAATGCTTTAGTGATTTTGGGATTAAACCAAAAAATCGTTTGGCAAATGCAAAAAAATTAGGTGAAGAATCTTTAATGTTTTTAGTTCACCCAACACTTAGTAATAAAGAAATTCAAAAAACATGTGATGGAATCTTATCTGTTATGAAGATGGCATCAAAGTAAAAAAAATGATTAATAGGCTAAAAAAACTTTCTAGATTAAATAAGCAGTTAATTATGTGCTTTGCTGACTCATTAGTTCTTATCATGGTTCTTCTAGCATCATTTTCAGTCCGTCTGGGCTATTGGTATTTTCCAAAGAATGATTTAATTTGGTTAATATTTGGAACCCCAATTATTGCCTTGCCTATTTTTATATATTTTGGTTTATATACTGCAGTTATTAGATATATTGGCTTTGATGCATTGTGGCGAGTATCGAAAGCTGCTTCACTTTATGCCCTAATATGGGGTGTAATTGGACTAATGAGTGGAGTATATGATCTTCCTAGATCTGTAATTTTAATTAATTGGATACAGGTAATATTTGCAATTGGTGGACTTCGTATTGTTGCACGCTGGGTCTTGTATGGATCAAAACTAAAAATTGAAAATAGTTATGGAATAAACGTATTGATTTATGGTGCTGGTGATGCAGGCCTCCAACTGGTTTCTGCACTAAAAAGCTCATCCCAATATAATCCAGTTGGTTTTATTGATGATGCAAAAGAACTTCAGAATAACCAGGTTTCAGGATTAAATATTTTTGGTATAGATAAGATAGATAATTTGATTGGTAAGCTTAAAGTTGATGAAATTTTAATTGCAATGCCATCAGTGTCTCGAGCCAAACGTCGCTCTATTCTCAACAAATTAGAACAATATCCAATAGTAGTTAGAATACTTCCAGGGATGTCAGAATTAGCTCAAGGGAGGGTCAATATTGGTGATTTAAGAAAGGTAAGTGTTAAAGATTTATTAGGAAGAAATATCGCTGAACCTAATAAAAAATTATTAGGGGCTAATATTACTAACAAAATTGTAATGGTTACAGGTGCTGGTGGATCAATTGGTTCAGAGCTCTCAAGGCAAATTATAGTTTTAAAGCCAAAATCAATCATACTTTATGAGATGAATGAGTTAGCACTTTATAACATTGAACAAGAGCTAGCAGGGTTTAATATTTTGGATGTAAAAATTTATCCAATACTTGGCAGTATTAATAATCAGTATCGATTTAAAAATGTACTTAATCACTTCAATATTAATACTATCTATCATTCTGCAGCATATAAGCATGTTCCAATGGTTGAATTTAATAACACTGAAGGAATTTATAATAATATATTTGGCACTTTGAAGTGTGCATTAGCTGCCATAGATGCAAATGTAGAAACTTTTGTTCTGATTTCTACTGATAAAGCAGTTAGGCCCACTAATACAATGGGTGCATCAAAGCGCTGTGCTGAGTTAATTATTCAGGCCTTGTCATCTGAACAGAGTAAGACTTTATTCAGTATGGTTCGTTTTGGCAATGTCCTTGGATCTAGTGGTTCTGTAATTCCTTTATTTGAAAAACAAATTAAACAAGGTGGCCCAGTAACTGTTACTGATATTAATATTGTTCGCTATTTTATGACTATTCCTGAAGCAGTTGAATTAGTTATTCAGGCTGGAGCAATGTCAGAAGGTGGGGATGTGTTTGTATTGGATATGGGTAAGCCTGTTAAAATTTATGATTTAGCTACTAAAATGATAAAACTTAGTGGACTTCATGTTCTTAATGAAGATAATCCAGATGGTGATATTGAAATTATGTTCACTGGTTTAAGGCCTGGTGAAAAACTTTATGAAGAGCTACTAGTTGGTAAAAATACATCTAGTACTGATAATGATTTAATTATGCGAGCCCAAGAGGAGATGATTAAATGGGAGGATTTAAAGTTGCTTTTAGACAAACTAAAGGATTCTTTAAGTAGAAGTGAGTATGAAAAAATTCGGCAGATTCTTACAGATATAGTGCCAGAATTTTCACCTCAATCTAAGATAGTTGACTTTCTATATATAAAATAAGTCACTAAATATTAGTAATTTTGAGTTTTTTAGCAAAGTGATTAGTTGCATTAACGAATCCTTCTATACTCCCGCAATCAAAGCGTTTTCCTTTAAATTTTAGCGCAATAACATTGCCTTCTTTTGCTTGAACTAGTAGCGCATCTGTAATTTGGATTTCACCATTTTTATCGGGCTTAATTTTTTTAAGAATTTTGAAAATATCTGGTGTTAGAATATAACGACCAATAATTGCTAGATTACTATCTGAAGACTGAGGTTTTTCAACCATATTTGTAACACGGTATATATCATTAGAGTTAGCAATTAAGTCCCCACTAATAATGCCATATTTGCTAACTTGTTTATTAGGGACTTCTTCAATAGCTATAATCGAACATTTATATTGATTATAAGTTTCTATCATCTGTGATAGGACGCTTTGACCGTCATAATCACATAAATCATCTGCTAGAATAACTGAAAATGGTTCATTTCCAATAAGTGGTTCGCCAGTAAGTATAGCATGTCCTAATCCAAGCATTTCTTGTTGACGAACATAAGTAAAAGTAGAATTTTTTATAATATCCTTTATCTCTTTTAGATAATGTTCTTTTGCTGTACCTTGAAGTTGTGCTTCTAATTCAAATGCATTGTCGAAGTGATCTTCAATTGCCCGCTTGCCTCTTCCAGTGACAATAGCCATATTTTTTATCCCTGCAGATAGAGCCTCCTCTACACCATATTGAAGTAATGGTTTGGTAAGGATAGGGAGCATTTCCTTAGGGACTGATTTTGTTGCTGGCAAAAAACGTGTTCCATAACCAGCTGCAGGGAAAAGGCACTTATTAATCAAAGAGGCTACCTATTATTTATTAAAAAAACTAATTATAACTAAACTATGACTTGATTTAGTGATGACTATTAAACTTTTTATTCAATACTAAATTAAAAGATTTTGTTATGATTTAAAGAGCAGCAATATTTAGAGTCATATCTAAACTATTATTAGCATACGTAAATCTTTTTTTAAAAATTTAAGATAAATACTTTACTGGATCAAATTAACCTATTATTCAAACATAGTTTTTTTTAATACCTTAAAATAAATTTTTGATAGAAAGAAGATTGTATTGAATAATTTCCTTTAAAGTTATTATTTGATTTGATTTGATTTCACTCTAAACGTATTTTTGGCGTATTCTAATGCAAATTTTAATATTTATAAGGTGATTATGAAAGCAGTTATATTAGCAGGTGGTTTGGGTACTCGCTTAAGCGAGGAGACGACTTTGAAGCCTAAACCAATGGTGGAAGTTGGAGGAAAGCCTATTTTATGGCATATTATGAAAATTTATTCTTCACATGGGATCAATGATTTTGTCATCTGTTGTGGTTATAAAGGTTATATGATTAAAGAATATTTTGCTAATTACTTTCTCCATCAGTCAGATGTAACTTTTGATATCCAGAATAATATCATGAAGGTTCACCATAAGCGAGCGGAGCCCTGGATAGTTACTCTTGTTGATACAGGTGATAATTCAATGACGGGAGGTAGATTACTTAGAGTTTCGGAATATATTAAAGATGAGGATGCTTTTTGTTTTACCTATGGTGATGGTATTTCTGATGTGAATATTTCTAAATTAATAGAATTTCATACAAAACATGGCAAGGATGCAACGCTTACTGCAACATTTGCTCCTGGGAGATATGGAGCTCTAGAGATAAAAAATCAAAGAATACTTGACTTTACTGAAAAACCAAAAGGGGATGGGGCTTTGATAAATGGTGGTTTTTTTGTACTTTCTCCAAATGTTTTAGAACGCATCACAGGTGATGATTGTGTTTGGGAGCAAGGCCCACTAAAAGGCTTGGCCTCAGATGGAAATCTTATGGCTTATTCACATGAAGGTTTTTGGCAGCCTATGGATACTTTGAGAGAGAAGGTTTACTTGCAAGAATTGTGGGATAAGAATGAAGCCCCATGGAAAACTTGGTAATTAATTAATGATTAATAAGCAATTTTGGAGTGGAAAGCGCGTTTTTATAACAGGACACACGGGTTTTAAAGGAAGTTGGATGTCTATTTGGTTAATGCGTTTAGGCTGCAATGTTCAAGGATATGCGCTTCCCCCTAATACTTCACCATCTTTGTTTCAAGTTGCAAAAGTAGGTAATTTAATTGATTCTCAAATTGGAGATATTAGGGATCAAGATTTATTATATGAGAGTATGGTTAATTTTAATCCTGATATTTTAATTCATATGGCTGCACAACCATTAGTTAGGTATTCTTATAATAACCCAATTGAAACTTACGAAGTAAATGTTATTGGAACAGCTAAAGTTTTGCAGGTTGCACGAAGTTGTAATAACTTAAAAGCTATTATTAACATTACAACAGATAAATGCTATGAAAATGAAGGTCTAGATAAAAGTTACAAAGAAACTGACCCAATGGGTGGATATGATCCCTACAGTTCTAGCAAGGGTTGTGCTGAATTATTAACTGCATCATACAGGCGCTCTTATTTCGATGATTTAGGTGTAGGGATTGCGTCAGTTCGGGCGGGTAATGTAATAGGTGGGGGAGATTGGGCTTCTGACCGACTGATTCCAGATATTTTAAAGTCTTTTGAGGCAAATGAACCAGTTGTAGTTCGTAATCCTAATGCTACACGTCCGTGGCAACATGTTTTAGAGCCGTTATCAGGATATCTGTTACTTGCTCAAAAATTGTATTTCAACTCTAAAAACTATTCAGAGGGCTGGAATTTTGGACCTGATGAAAAAGACGTTCAGCCAGTACATTGGATTTTAGAAAAAATAATTTCTAGGTGGCCAAATGCAACTTGGGAGGTTGATGAAAAGGTGAGTCCGCATGAAGCTGGCTTTTTAAAACTTGACATATCTAAAGCAAATGATAGGTTAAATTGGCAACCAGTTTGGGAGTTAGATAAAACTCTTGAAAAAATTATATACTGGCATAAAGCATGGATAAATAAAAGTGATATGCAATATTTATGTCTTGCAGAAATTGAAGAATATATGAAAGATATGTCTAATCAAAATAGTTAAAGAATTACAACTTAAATAGTAAATTTTTTTAAAATTTCTATATACAAAATAATCTTAATAATTTACTACTTATATGAAAATAATTAAAGTTTCAGCTGGTCCGTATAAAGATAATAAATTACTACTTAGGCAATTCCCTGAAATGAGTGGAATTTGGGGGGATTGTAAGTTTATTATTAATAGCGATATTGATAAGTGTGATTGGTGGTTTGTAATGCATGGCTCTGGAGTGGTTAAAACAGAAGAATGTCTTTGTGATCCAAGCCATATTGTTTATATTTCTATGGAGCCTTCTGAGGTAATGAGTAGAGTTTCTAATGATTTTATAAATCAATTTTCTCATCTAGTTTTGTGTGATCGTAATATTACTCATCCAAGTATTACATATATGAATTGGCTAACATGGTGGGTTGGAGTTGTTATTGTTAAATCAAAAAAAAGTTTTGTTTATAAAAATCAAAATTTAAATTATGATGATTTTACTGACATGAAGCCAATAGACAAAATGAATAAGTTATCAATCATTATGTCCAAGAAAAATTTCTCAGAAGGACATGAAAAAAGAATCAACTTTATAGATAAATTAATTAATTCTCCAATTGCAAAATATATAGATATATATGGCGATGGATATACGCCAATCCCAGACAAGTGGGATGGCATTGCTCAATACAAATACCATCTAGTGATAGAAAATAGTAGTATCAAAGATTATTGGTCAGAAAAATTAGCTGATTCTTTTCTAGGATTTTCTTTGCCAATTTACTATGGTTGTCCAAATATTTTTGATTATTTTTCTAAGGACTCAATAATTTTAATTGATATTGATAATATAGAAAAATCAATTAGAACCATAAAAAATGTTATTGAAGAAAACCTTTATGATGATCATGTTAGATCTATCAATATTGCAAGGAATCAAGTGCTAAATGAATATAATATTTTTAATTTAATGGCACAAATGTCTTTAGTTAAAGGTTCTAATTTTAAAAATGTTAAATTACGAACTAACTATTATTTTTCAGACTCATGGATAAAAAAAATTGCACGATATGTAATTAATAAAATGAGTTTATAATTTTTGTATGTCTAAACTTTTACAAATTGCTATTTTATCTAGAGATAGAGCTGATTTCTTAAAGGAGGCAGTTGATTCAGCATTAATGCAAAGTGGTTCAGAGCTTGATTATGAAATTATTATTTCTGATAACTCTGAAAAAGATGATGTAAATAAATTAGTAAATAAGTATTATTTGACAAATAAAAAAATTAAATATATTAGGCGAAATCCAACATTATCAGATTTATATCTGCATTGTGAGTTAGTTATTTCTGAATTTAATTCTAAATACGCTGTAATATTTCATGATGATGATATTTTGCACCCTGACTATATTGAAAAAATGACCCCATTATTGTCTAATGAATCTATTGTTTCTGTTGGATGTAATGCAAAAATTTTTAATAATAATATTATAGATAGTACTAAAAGGATGCATAATTTCAATTCTTTAAAAATATTTAATAGTAAAAAAGATTTTCTTCAGCAGTATCTTTTAGGGTACGGAGGGGTAGCGCCTTTTCCAGGGTATATCTATAAGACAAAATTTATACAAAAAATAGCTTTTAACTCTCTTATATGTGGGAAGCATCGTGATGTTTCTTTCTTGACTTCATTGTTAGATTATGGATCAGTTGCATGGCTTCCCGATGAAGTAATGTATTACAGAGTTCATTTGAAATCTGATAGCGCTTCTGAAGCTGTTACTGATAGATTACATTTACTAAGGTATATGTTTTCAGAAGGAATAGATAGAGATTCAATGCCAGTTTTTTTGTTTAGATATTTATTTTGGTTAAATTGGATGAAACAACAAGGTAGATTCTTATCTAATATTTCAAAATGGAATTATAAAATTGTTATAAGGTTTCTTGTATTTAAATTTTTCAAGGTTCTCCTATCTTCATATTTGTGGAATACAATTCGAAAAAAAATAAAAATAAAAATAAATCCAAAATAAATTTTCTTTTATTTATGCTTTGAACAATCTTAAAAAATCTATAATGTGTTACTAATAAATTTAGTAGTAACTTTAAAATCTTTTTTTGACTAATAAAATAAGATAAAAATTTAGTATTGAATAATTATCTGACAAATTTAATAAATTGCTCAATATGTCTCGTTTTGTATACAACTTCCTACTAGACAAAGTGATTTTTTACATCATGGAGATTCAATGAGTAACTTTAATATTATCAATTCACCATTACAAGATGCTGCAGTTATCGAAACAAACATCAATCAAGATGAAAGAGGTATTTTTTCCAGGTTTTTTTGTAATAAAGAGCTTCGTCTTTTATTGAATAATAGTGAAATAGTTAACCTCAACTTCTCACAATCAATAAATAGAGGAACTTTGAGAGGAATGCATTTTCAAAAATATCCATACCAAGAAAAAAAATTTGTTAGATGTATTTCTGGAAGTATCTATGATGTTATTGTGGATTTGAGGACTGATTCTTCTACATACCTTAATTGGTTTGGTATTGAACTTAATAGTGATAATAAAAAGATGATATATATTCCTGAAGGTTTTGCGCATGGTTACCAAACTTTGGAAGATAATAGTGAAATTATTTATTGCGTTACTAACTATTATTCTCCTAATAGTGAAGCAGGCTGTAGGTTTGATGATCCTAGTTTGAAGATTGATTGGCCATTGGAAGTTACTGAGATTTCTGATAAAGATTTGAAGTACCCTAATTTAATTAACTAATAAGGATTAAATTACTATGTTTAAAATCTCTTTAAGTTTAAATATTATTGAAATAGTAATAAATCTCTATGATTGAAAGACTTTTAGTTGTTGGAGGTACAGGATTTATTGGTAGAAATCTCGTGCTATGTGCTATGGATTTTGGATTTGAAATTGTAGTTTTATCTCTTCATAAACCTTCAAAAGATAGAATGGTGGATGGAGTTAAATATATTCAATTAGATTTAATACATTCTAATTTAAAGAGTGAGTTGCCAACGGATTCCTTTGACTATGTTGTTAACCTTTCAGGATATATAGACCATAGTGAATTTTTACAAGGTGGTAGAGAGGTTATTCAAGCGCATTTTGATGGTGTTTTAAACCTTGTACAATTTCTAGAAGGGAAAAAACTAAAAAGGTTTATACAAATTGGAAGTAGTGATGAGTATGGTAATAATTCAGCCCCTCAACATGAGGAGATGCGAGAACTTCCAATTTCACCTTATTCATTTGGTAAAGTTGCTTCTTCACAATTTTTACAAATGCTATATAGAACTCAAGATTTCCCAGTTGTAATATTACGTTTATTTTTGGTATATGGTCCTGGACAGGATAATAAGAGATTTTTACCTCAGATTATTCAGGGTTGTTTATCAGGTAATGATTTCCCTACTTCTGCTGGTGAGCAGCTTCGGGATTTTTGTTATGTGGATGATATAGTGCAAGGAATTATGAGTGCTTTATATAATGAAAAAGCAAATGGTCAAATAATTAATTTGGCATCAGGGGAACCAATAAGAGTTCGTGATGTAGTAATATCAATTAGGGATAAACTTGGAAGAGGCAATCCACAATTTGGAGAATTTCCATACCGCCTTAGAGAAAATATGGCACTTTATGCAAATATATCAAAAGCAAAGGAGATTTTGGGATGGAGACCAACTATGACTTTTGACGAGGGTGTTGATAAAATAATTGATAGTTATTTAAGTGAGAAAAATTAGATATTGAAGCCATCTATTATAATATTGCTATAAATTTCTATAATCACGAAAAACACTAAAAAAAATTAGTAGTTAGATTTTTTAGACATGCAAGAATTAATAAATTATCAGAGTATTAAAATAATTTTTAATACTTAGCCTACTAACTGATTACTTTTTAGCTTCAATATATACTGAACAATACTCCCTGCTTTCAATATCTTGGTTTAGCATTTTGTCTTGAGTTTGCTGGTATCTCATTTCTTTTACATCTATAAATCCTGCTTTTTCTAATGCATTTTTCATCTCTTTAAAGTCCCAAATTGACATATGACCATGTTTTTGTGATAATTCATGAATTAATAAGCATTTTGAGCCGGAAAAATTATCAAAATCATTTTTATTAATTTCCCCATTATAAAACTTTATAAACTTATTGCAGTCAGGAACTGAAATCCTTATAATTCGATCTTTTTTGAGAGTTCTATGAAGCTCTTTTAAAAGGTTATCCACTGTTAAATATGTTAAATGCTCTAGAGTATGTTCAGTATATATTCCATCAAAAGTTTCATCCTCACAGTTTAGGTTGTATCTTAAATCTAACATCCACTGTTTATTTGGAGTATTTTTTTTCCATCTCCGATAAAAAAAATCAGCATTTATAAACCCATCAATTAAATTGTCTCCACAACCTAAATTTAAATAATTATTTTCTTTAAATAGTATTGGATTAGTTTTAAAGAAATTTCTACCAATTAGACTTTGAAATTCAAAGGCTAGTAACTCTTTTAAATTAGACCTAAATTGCATTGATTTTTCCTTTATTTTTAAAATATCTTTGTTTGGTTACATTTTCGCATAGTTCTAAATAGAGTTTGAAATATTCATCAAATTTACAATGGAGCATGTATGTTTTTTAGAATTAATATTAATGGAGTTCTAAATATATTGAGAAATTGTCTCTTATCAATTTATTTGGGTTATACATTACATTGTTAGACTCTATCTCAATAGTGAATTCTAGGCAGGGTATTGGGATGGGTAAACATGTATACTAAAGTTCTACTCCACTGTTACAGATTTAGCAAGATTTCTGGGTCTATCTACATCTGTCCCTTTATATAATGCAACGTGATAACTTAGAAGCTGAAGAGGGATTGTAAAAATAATAGGAGCAGTTATCCTTCCTAGATTTGAGGTAATTGGGATTATTTCCATCGAATTCATTGGCTCTACCTTTGAATTTTCATCTTCAAAGACAATCATTTGTGAGCCCCTAGATTTTACTTCCTGTATATTTGATTTAAGCTTACTTAAAAGTTCATCATTTGGGGCAATAGCAATAACAGGCATATCTTTATCAATTAGTGCAATTGGACCATGTTTTAATTCTCCTGCAGGATATGCTTCAGCATGAATATAACTAATTTCTTTAAGTTTGAGGGCCCCTTCCATAGCAATAGCATGCATTGTTCCTCTTCCTAGAAAAAGTGCGCTATTTTTATCCTTAAGCCGCATTGCTAATTTTTTAATTTGTATTTCTTGCATTAATGCATCATTAATTAGCCCTGGTAGACGTCTTAAACCAACAACAATTTCTTTTTCTTGTTTTTTATTTACTGAATGTTTTAATTTACCAATAGAGCAAGTTAGTAATGCTAGGGCAACTAGTTGAGTAGTAAATGCTTTAGTACTTGCAACACCAATTTCAGGGCCAGCATGAGTTAAAAAACTTAAATCAGAAACTCTAGTAAGGCTTGATTCTGCAGAATTAGTTATGCATAGAGTATAAATGTTGTTATTTATTTTTTTAGCTGCCTTTAGAGCCTCAACCGTATCTGCTGTTTCTCCACTTTGTGAAAGAGTAACAAAGAGAGTTCCATTTAAAAGAATAGGACGGCGATAACGATATTCACTTGCAACTTCAACATTGCATTGGATTTTAGCTATATCTTCTAACCAGTATTTCGCAACTAAACCTGCATTATAACTTGTGCCACATGCAACAATTTGAACCTGCTTAACTTTAGCAAATATCTCTTGAGCTTTAAATCCAAAAGCTGAAACTAAAACTGAATTATTTGTTATACGAGACTCTAGAGTATCTCGTATTGCTTGAGGCTGCTCAAAGATTTCTTTTTGCATAAAATGTGCATAGTGACCTAAGTCAATTTGACCTATCTCTAAATTTGAGGTTTTAATTTGGCGATTAACTAAATTACCATCTATATCATAAATAGTAATTTGATCTATTTTTATTTCAGCCACATCTCCTTCTTCAAGGAAAATAAATTCTTTTGTTACAGATAAAAGTGCCATTTGATCTGAAGCAATATAATTTCCGTTTTTCCCAATACCAATTATTAAGGGTGAACCCTTTCTTGCAGCAATAACTTGATCAGGGTGGTTGGATGAAATTATTCCTAGTCCATAGGATCCAGAAAAAGATTTGATTGCTAGTTGAACTGATGAAATTAAACTACTGCATGATTTCATGGCAAAGTCAATTGCATGAGCAATAACTTCAGTATCAGTCTCAGAGGTAAATAAGTAGCCTTTAGATAATTGATCATTTTTTAGTTCAATATAGTTTTCAATAATGCCATTATGAACTAAGCTAACTGAATTCTTTGATATGTGAGGGTGAGCATTATGAATAGATGGCTCACCATGAGTTGCCCAACGAGTATGAGCAATTCCAATGTTTCCACTAATTTTTTGCTCTCTCGCTTTTAAATTATCTTCAAGGTTTTTAACCTTACCAACTGACCTTGCTCGATCAAAAGTATTATTTTTAGATAAGACTATAAGTCCAGATGAGTCATATCCTCTATATTCTAAGCGGTTTAGTCCTTCTAATAATAGTGCCGTAATATCTTTATTTGTAACACCGCCAACAATTCCACACATAAGGACTTATTAATATAATAATGATTAGCATTATAGTTAATAATAAATTAGTGAGCTATTGAAAATTAACTCAAAGTTTTTTTTAGTTGTTTAAGCTTTATCTCAGGAATTAAAGGGATTCTGAGCTTAATTAACTTTTAGATTATAATAAAGCACATAATGAAAGCAGACCTACATAATCATTCTTACTATTCAGATGGCGTTCTATCTCCAAGTGAGGTGGTTAAGTTAGCTAGCCAAGCTGAGTGTGATTTATTTTCATTGACGGACCATGATACTACTGATGGAATCGCTGAGGCTCAATTAGAGGCAGATAAGTTAAATCTTAAGCTTATTAATGGAGTTGAAATTTCTGCATTTTGGAGAAATATGGCCATTCATATTTTAGGTTTAGGTATTGATATCAATGATGATATCTTACAAACTGGCTTAGAGCATAATCAAAAATTACGAAAGGAAAGAGCAGAAAAAATAGCACTTGATCTTTGGCGCTCTGGAATTAAAGATGCACTAGAGAGAACGCAAAGTTTTAGTAAAACTGACATGTTGACTCGTACGCATTTTGCGCAAATGCTTATAAGTGAAGGCTACTGCAAAGATATGAAGGCAGTGTTCAGACGATATTTGACAGGTAAAAAACCTGGCGGAGTACGCGTTGAGTGGGAAGATTTTGATGAGGTCATTCGTTGGATTCATGCGGCTGGTGGCAAGGCTTTTATAGCTCATCCTTTTAGGTATCGAATGACTCATACAAAAATTAAAACTATGCTTAATGATTTTAAATGTGTATTAGGAGATGGCATAGAAGTTGTGACAGGAACCAGCTCAGAAGAAGAAATTCAACTTGGAAATCAATGGGCAGGTAAATATAATTTACTAGCAACATGCGGCTCTGATTTTCATGGATGGCCAAACCAAAGAATTCGTATTGGGAATTTAAGAGATTTACCGGACCCTGAAAAAGCTGTTTGGAAATACTTATAATGTCAGTAATAGTTAACATCCATC
>Ga0075447_10000338_pt1 | contig 23658 bp, 23 predicted proteins | sample CoawatmetaG10DNA_FD_72352 | JGI IMG/M metagenome (GOLD analysis project Ga0075447, IMG submission 72352) | Marine microbial communities from the West Antarctic Peninsula - Coastal water metaG104-DNA | ecosystem: Environmental > Aquatic > Marine > Coastal | place: Atlantic Ocean: West Antarctic...
CCTTTTGAAGACAACTCATTTGACTTGGTGATTTCTGTAACTACAGTGCATAATTTTGACAGAGAAGATTGTATTAAGGCTTTGCAAGAGATTGATCGTGTCAGTAAGAAAAGCGCCTTCATTGTCGTCGATGCTTATAGAAATGACCTTGAAAAAGAAGCAATGTATGCATGGAACCTTACTGCTAAGACAATACTTCATGTTGATGATTGGAAGCATTTATTTGCTGCTGCTGGGTACTCTTCTGACTATTATTGGTTCATGCCTTAGTTCAAAGTATATGCTTAAAAAACTTACTAATGGATAAAAAAATAAAGATTGAACTTTATTCAAAAATGGTCTTAATTAGGGCTATTGAGGAGATGATTGCTGAAAGGTATGACCAGCAAAAAATGAGATGTCCTACGCATCTAAGTACGGGACAAGAAGCAGTTTCAGCGGCAGTTGGTTTGGCTCTTGAAGATAAAGATTTAGCTGTAAGTACTCATCGATCCCATGGTCATTATCTAGGAAAAGGTGGAAATATTTCTAGAATGATTGCTGAAATTTATGGCAAAGAAACTGGCTGCAGTAAAGGTAGGGGTGGGTCCATGCATTTGGTTGATTTAAGTGTAGGTTTTATGGGGAGTACAGCCATAGTTGGTAATTCTATTCCAATTGGTGCTGGATTAGGTTTGTCTTTAAAGCTCGATAAATCAAATAATATTAGTTGTATTTTTATTGGTGATGGAGCCACAGAAGAAGGTGTATTTGCTGAAACAGTAAATTTCTGTGCTCAAAAAAAATTGCCTGTTCTTTTTCTATGTGAAAATAATTTCTACTCTGTCTACTCCCCTTTATCAGTCAGACAACCTAAGAATCGCCCTATTTACAATATGGTAGAAGCTATGGGGATTAAAAGTCAACAAGGAGATGGTAACGATGTTTTTGGTGTTTATAAAACTACCCTTGATGCTATTTCAAGTATCAGAAATGGTGATGGACCTCGATTTTTAGAATTTAATACATATAGATGGAGAGAGCATTGTGGGCCAAATTATGATAATCATATAGGTTATAGGGCAGAAGATGAGTTTTTAGAATGGAAAAAGAAGGATCCTATTTTTCTAGCTGAAACACAACTGCTTAAGGAAAATATACTAACGCATAAAATGATAAGTTCTATAACCCAACACGTTAAAGAACAGGTTGATGTGGCTTTTCAGTTTGCTGAAGATTCTCCTTTCCCTAAAAAAGAAGATGTTTCAAAATATATATATGCTGGAGTGTAGACTTGTCAAGAGAAATTAGTTTTACAAAAGCGATTAATGAGGCGCTTTTTATTGCAATGGAGTTGAATCCAAAAGTTTTATGTTATGGCTTAGGTGTAGATGATCCAAAACATATTTTTGATACAACAGTTGGCCTTCAAGAAGAGTTTGGTGAAGAAAGAGTTTTTGATATGCCAACTTCAGAAAATGCTATGACTGGTGTTGCTATAGGAGCATCTTTAGTTGGGTATAGGCCTATTATGGTCCACCAGCGGTTAGACTTTTTCTTACTTGCTATGGATCAATTGGTCAATGCTGCAGCAAAATGGCATTATATGTTTGGTGGACAGAGTTCAGTTCCAATAGTTATTCGATTAATTATAGGCAGAGGCTGGGGTCAAGGCCCAACTCACTCTCAAAGCCTTCAATCTTGGTTTGCACATATCCCTGGTCTAAAGGTGGTTATGCCAAGCTCACCAAAAGAAGCAAAAGGACTTCTCTTGTCTAGTATTTTTGACGCGAACCCTGTTCTCTTTCTTGAGCATAGGTGGCTCCATAATCAAGAAGAAGATGTTCCAGAGGAAGACTTTAGAATTCCTTTAGGTACTGCTAATTTAATAAATAATGGAGTGGATATCACTGTTGTCGGAATGTCCTATATGAATACTGAAGCTCTGAGGTGTTTAGAGTTTTTAAAATTGCAAGGCATTTCTTGTGAGCTTATTGACTTAAGAAGTATAAATCCTATAGATTGGAGCACTATAATTAAATCAGTGAAAAAAACTAAAAGATTGCTTGTTCTAGATACTGGATCTGAGACTGGATCTTTAGCTGCTGAAATAATTGCTAAAGTCTCTATTGATTTATTTACAGATATGTTGACGCCTCCAGCTAGAATTTGTTTACCAGATGTTCCTGTTCCAGCAAGTTATGCATTAACTGAAGACTTTTATCCAACCTCTTTTGATATTGCAAAGAAAATATGTTCTATGCTAGGTGTAACTTTTAATGAAAGCGATTTTAAATATTCTTCGTTTCCCCATGATGTTCCTGGGGATTGGTTTAAAGGACCTTTCTAATGAAAACAGCTTTAATAATAGGCTCCAATTCTTTTACTGGTTCCCACTTAGTTCAGCTCTGCTTAGAAAAAGGCTATAGGGTAATAGGTATAAGTAGGTCAGATGAATATCCAAAGGTTATGCTTCCTTATTTATATGCTAGTAACAGAAGTTCAGATTTTTCTTTTTTTAGGCTTGATGTTAATAAGAATCTGAAAGAAATATTAAAAATTTGTGATAATAATAATCCTGAAGTTATTGCTAATTTTGCAGCTCAAGGTGAAGTAAGAAGCAGTTGGGATAATCCTTCTCAATGGTATGAAACCAATACTATTGCAATTGTTAAGCTTACTGACGAACTTAGAAAACGTGCTTATTTGAAAAAATATTTAACTGCCTCTACACCAGAAGTTTATGGAAGTACATCAGATAAGCTTAAAGAAAATCATAATTACTCTCCCAGTACACCCTATGCGGCGTCTAAATTAGCAGGAGATCTTCATCTGATGACTTTATACAAAAGGTATAAGTTTCCTGTAATTTTTACTAGATCTGCTAATGTATATGGAATTCATCAGCAACTTTATAGGATTATACCAAGAGCTATAATTTATCTAAAAATGAAGAAAAAGATTCAATTACATGGAAGAGGAAAATCTGAGCGTTCGTTTATTCACATAAGAGATGTAGTAGAGGCGACTCTATTAATAGCTGAGGAAGGAGTTACTGGAGATATATACCATATAGCCCCTGAAGGTGATGATATTTCTATTTATGAAGTAGTTAAAACTATTTGTGACATGATGGGTTATGACTTCAAAAATTCAGTCGAGTTAATTGACCAAAATTTTGGCCAAGATTCAAAATATAGTATTAGTTCATCTAAATTAATGTCAGATTTGAATTGGAGGCCAAGTATTTCACTGCAAATAGGTATAAAAGAAATGATTAAATGGATAAATAATAATTGGCCTGAGATAAGTAAAATGCCATTAGAGTATATTCATAAAAAATAACTATTATCTTGATTGATAAACACTAATTTTTTATAGCTTTTATAATATCTTTGTAAAAAGAATAAAACTTATTTTTTAATCAGTTAAAAGTATCTATGAAAAACATAAATCATAATTTTTTACCTAAGCAATATAAGCTTACTAATGAATTACCAATAAATCATAACTACCTTCCTCAGCAATTTAAAGATTCAGAAGAAGTTATAGAGGAAATAAGAAAATTGGTAGTTAGGGGGGACTTCACCCTTGGAAGTGCAGTTAACGAATTTGAAGAAGAGTTTAAGAAAATTGCTAATTCAAAATATGCAATTGGAGTAGGTAGTGGTACTGATGCTCTTTTCCTTTCTTTGAAAGCAATGGGTGTCAAAGAGGGGGACGAGGTAATAACTACTCCTTATACATTTTATGCGACTATTGGTGCAATTGTTACTGCAGGAGCAACCCCAGTCTTTGTTGATATTGGTGATGATTACAATATTGACCCAAATCTTATAGAAGAGGCGATCACTCCTCTTACCAAAGCTATTATGCCAGTTCATTGGTCAGGCCTAATATGTGATATGGACTCTATACGAGATATTGCTGATAGGCATAATCTTGTAATAGTAGAGGATGCATGCCACGCTATAAATGCAAAAAGAGATGATAAAACTGCAGGCTCAATTGGAGATACCGCGTGTTTTAGCATGCATCCTTTAAAAAATTTAAATGTCTGGGGGGATGGTGGAATTATCGTTACTAACAATAAAGAAATACATGATAAATTAGTATTACTTCGGAATCATGGCTTGAGAGACAGAGATATATGTGATGTCTTTGCATATAATTCTAGACTAGATACACTACAAGCTATTGTGGGGAATCATTATATAAAGAAGATCAATCACATTACAGATATGAGGATAAGTAATGCCCACTTTTATGACAAAGAGCTTTCGAGGCTTTCCCAAATAAAAATTCCAGCTAGGTTTTCATCAGTTAAACAGGTTTTTCATCTATATTGTATTAGAGTAAGTAATCGTGATGAATTGCAACGATATCTTATTGAAAATGGTATTGATGCAAAAGTACATTATCCAACCCCAATGCACTTACAACCAGCAGCAAAAGGTTTTGGTTACTCAATTGGCGACTTCCCTTCTACAGAAAATGTTTGTAAGGAAGTATTATCTCTTCCAGTCCATGAATTTATTACTGAAGATCAAATGAGGTTTACGGTGCAAAAAATTAAAGAATTTTATTCATAAATTATGAGAATTCCATTTGTTAATCCAGGGCTCCAGTACCAAGGACTTAGAGAGGAAATACTAAGTAGGTTTGATAGAATTTCTTTAACAGGAAATTATGTTTTAGGACGAGAAGTGGAGGAATTTGAAAAGAATTTTGCTAATTTTTGTGGTACTTCATTTGCCGTTGGTGTTGGGAATGGTTCGGATGCCCTTACTTTTAGCCTTTTAGGCCTAGGAGTTAAATCAGGTGATGAAGTTATTACAGCGCCAAACTCATTTGTTGCCTCAGCATGGACAATTGCAAATATTGGTGCTAAACCAGTATTTGTAGATGTAGGTTGTGATTTCAATATAGATCCTAGTTTAATTCAAAAAGCAATTACTCCTAAAACAAAAGCTATAATGCCGGTCCATCTTACTGGAAGGGTTGCTGATATGGAAGCTATTAACAAAATAGCTCAAGAGAATAATCTACTAGTTGTTGAGGATGCTGCTCAAGCTGTCGGTGCATCATATAAGTCAAAAAAAAGTGGGTCTTTTGGAGATGCTGGATGCTTTAGTCTTCATCCTTTAAAGAATCTTCATGTACATGGAGATGGTGGTGTAATTACAACAAATAATGAAGACTTATATAATAAAGTTTTAAAAATGCGCAATCATGGACTAAAAAATAGAAATGAGTGTGAGTTTTGGGGCTGGAATTCTAGGCTTGATGAAATCCAGGCATCTATTGCTAATCTAAAATTATCTTATCTAAATAAATGGAATGATAGGTTTCTTGAGCTGGCAAATTATTACATTAATGAATTATCAGATTATATTGAAGTGCCTAGTATTAAGGAATTTGAGAAGCCAGTATTTCATAGATTCATTATTCAACATAAGAATAGAGATAGTTTAAAATCTTTTTTAGAAGATAAAGGAATTATGACAGCTGTTAACTATCCAATACCCTTACATCTTCATGAAGCTTCAAACCAGTATGGCTATAAAATAGGGGACTTTCCAATGGCTGAAGAACAAGCTGCCAGAATTTTAAGTTTGCCAATATATCCTGAACTTGAGGACGCACAAGTGCAATACATCGTAGAATGTATCAAAGAATTTCTTAAAGTTTAATTAGCCTTACTTCATAACTTATTGGGCTAAAGATAAAATTTTTATTTAAATATTAAAGTAATGAACATACCAACACATATGAAAGCTGCTGTTCTTTGGGAGTGCGGCAAACCACTTTTAATAGAAGATAGAGTGGAAATTCCAAAATTAATGCCTGGTCAGGTGCTTGTAAAAATGGCCTATAGTGGTGTTTGCAGAAGCCAATTGATGGAGGTAGAAGGACAAAGAGGAGAAGATAAGTATTTGCCTCATTTACTTGGACATGAGGGTTGTGGAAAGGTTGTAAATACTGCAGCTGATGTAAAAAAGGTTTCAGTAGATGACTGGGTAATATTGGGCTGGATTAAAGGTGAGGGTATTAATGCTAATGGCGCTAAATATAAATTAGGGGATAAAATAATTAACTCTGGTGGTGTTACAACTTTTAGCACATATACAGTTGTTTCAGAAAATCGGATTGTTCCACTACCTTCTGGCCTACCTAAAGATATTTCAGTTTTATTTGGGTGTGCTCTTCCTACAGGTGCTGGAATTGTATTAAATCAATTAAAACCTAAGAAAGACTCTTCAATTGCATTTATAGGTATTGGTGGGATTGGTTTGAGTGGATTAATGGCAACTAGGGCTTTTGAATGTAAAAATATAATTGCGGTAGATGTTTCGGATGAAAAATTAACGCTAGCTAAAGAATTTGGTGCAACACACACAATAAATGCATTAAATTCAAATGTTTTAGAAGAGATTAATAGGATTACAAGTGGAGTTGGAGTTGACTATAGTGTTGATGCTGGTGGAAAAGTTGAAACTATAGAATTAGCATTTGAGGCAGTTAAAAATAATGGTGGATTAAGCATTTTTGCCTCTCACCCTGAAGCTGGAAAGAAGATTTCAATTGATCCTTTTTCTTTGATATCAGGCAAGAATATCAAAGGAAGTTGGGGAGGGGCAAGCAACCCTGATAGAGATATTCCAATCTTAGCTGGCTTTTATAACAAAGGCATGATGCCACTAGAAAGGCTTATTACCAAAAAATATAAATTAGATGAAATTAATATAGCTTTAGATGATCTTAAGAATTCTAATGTTTTTCGGCCTCTAATAGTTATTGATGAAAGTTTAAAGTGACAATATTTTCTTATTAACTATAAGATAAAATTTAATAAATTAAGCTAATTTTTTAGCAATATCCATTGCCTGCTCAATACAATCATCAATGTCCACATGGTACATGTATGTCCCTGCTCTTCCGATAGAAAATACATTCTCAGGCATTAGATCTAAGTATTTTTTAGCACGATTTTGTTCAGATTTAAATGGTAAAGGATAATGTCTTCCATTATTTGAAGGAATCTCCATTCCAATAAGAGTGTGTGGAGATTTATATTGAGTATACCGCTTATATTCTACTAGCCTAGTAAATTTCTCTTTACCAGCGTAATACATAAAATAGGTTTTTTCAGGGAATGCAAATTCTATTGGTAAAACAAACATATGCATATCTCTTCCCACATAAGGTAATGGACCATAACATTCATCGAATAGTAAATCAGGAGATATTGTATTAATAATTACATCAAACTTATGTTTTTTTTCATTAAAGACAACTTCTTTATTAATTATGTCAAAATTTGTAATCTCCGTATTTAAATATACATTTGTAGATTCAGTTGCTATTTTAAAATATGAGTTATACCCATCAATTGCGTATGGATAACAATAGAAAGCTCCATCCCATGAATTTCGAGGACCTTCATTTAAAGCAACACCTTTTGGGGACCATGCAAAATCATCAAGCAATTTGTTGTCTTCAATTTGCCACATTTTTTTTGAGTAACCATTGATAAATTTATCGTATAAAGTTCCACCAACTGAAGCATTCCAGTACTCTTCCAAGTTTTTCGCACTGGCGACATCATCCAAATTCCTTTGACCTAGCTCAAACTCAATCTCTTTTGATTCAGGCATTTTAGGAACATCATCTTTATGGATAGGATAGTTATAAAATTGAGCGTCTCTTTCAACATAAGTTTGAAACATATGATCGCTACAATCACGCAATGGGAGATAACTATTTAAAAATTTATAAACATCCTCATTTTGAGTTATTAAATGTCTTGGGCCAAATGTGTGAGGGTGCCCTCCATGAAAATGGGTGTAATTACCAGCTCCAATATTAGGCCCTTTTTCAACAAGTGAGATGTCCCAACCACCCTGAAGTGTTAATTGGTGAGCTGCAGCACAACCTGCAATACCTCCACCTATAATTAGAACTTTTTTCATAGTGTCTCTCCTTGTTTTAGAAATTGAATAGAGCTAAAAAATTTAACCATAAGTCAAAGGGATTTATTTAAATAATAGTTGCTTCAATGGACTAGTAGTATTAGGTTGTTATTTTAAAAGGATTATTATATCCATCTATTGTTATAGTTTTTTAGAAGATGGATATAATACTTATTAAATTTAGTTGATCACAAAATAAATATTTTGTTCAATATATGAAAATTGATAATTTTGATATTGAAAATAAACGCGTAAATATTAAAAAGTGCTAAAAAAATCAACTTATCCAGTGATGATTGAAAATTAAGGGAATTTAATATGTTTGAATTCATTTAAATACTTAAATATGAATATTCTTGTAACTGGAGGAAATAGCCCCTTAGGTAGTTTTTTTATTAGAAGACTTCTAGATACCTATAAGGATTGCCGTATATTAGCCTTTTCAAGAACTTTGTTAGATATTGAAGACTATAGATTAGAAGTTCTAAGTTTTGATCTAATAAATGATATATTCACCAGAAATAAAGAGTTTGATATGGTTATTCATGCAGCTGCAGCTGTCCCAAACAGTGTAAAAGATTTATCTGAACTTGCTGCAGTTAACTTAATTGGGAGTTCTAATCTATTCGAAAGGATAAATTTAAGTGCAAATTCATTAATAATAAATATGTCTTCTTCATCAGTATATGATGACCCTTATGAAGATGTATTGACTGAAAACTCTAAAAAAACTTCTAAAGAATATTATGGATTATCAAAGTTAAACTTTGAAAATTATTTAAGGGGTTATTGTGAAGGCAAAAATGTAAACTTTTTATCCCTTCGGCTGCCCGTAGTTCTTGTTAAAAATGTAAAAAATAATTTTATGGCTAAATGGTTGAATTTAATCAACAATCAACAATCAATAACACTATCACATCCAGATTCATTATTCAATGCGTGCATTTATTCTGAAGATATTTTTCAATTTATCTTAAACTACTCCAAAAAACAAATTACTAAAAACTTAACATGTAATTTATCATGTAAAAATCCAATAAAGGTTATTGATGTAGCAAATCTAATGATTAAAAATTTAAATTCTTCTGTTGATATTCTTGAAAAGAAGTCTAATAAAAAATCACAACTTTTTTCTTTCGATCTTGCTTCGATAAATGGTTTTGAGCCTAGATCTGTTGAAGAAAGCATTAAACTTTTTGTTTCAGAATAATATTATGTTAACTAGTATTTCTTTTATAATTTAATCTTTCATTACATGGAATCTATACATTATTGTGTTTGTTTTTATAAAAAAAAATATAATTCATTTAGCATCAACTTTTGAATTTGAGGCTCTTAAGGGTGCTAAGGATTTAATTCAAAAATACCAGCCCGTGATAATATTAGAAATATTGAGAAGAGAAATAGAAAACGGATCCTCATCTTCTTTCAAGTTTTTACAAGATCTTGGATATACTTTTTATAACCCTGAAAAAATATATATAGGAAATAATAGGTTATTTAATCTTCTGTCTAGAAACTCAAAAATAATTGTAAGGCCAGTCAAAAAATTACTCACTACATATAATTTTTATAGCTCTTCATTATGCATTCCTAGTAATGGTAGAAGTTAAGTTAGGTAGATGAATATCGAAGAGAAAAACATGAGTATCAATCTTAGAAATTCTGAGATAGTCTTTGCTAAACACACAAGCGACAGTTTGTTAATAGAGTTAAGAAAAATTGTAACTGATTTTTTTCCTGAGGATCATTCATACTATTCAAGTCTAACTATTCATGATTATAGGTCTATTGTAAATGAGGCCCAAGAAGCCCTTAATCAGAAAGACTTTTCTAGAAAGATTGCACTAAATTTGAAGAGTCAAATAGAAAGCTATATGGGGGAAGAATCTTTCTTAATACAGTCCAACCTTTACTTAAGAGCGACGAGATTTGGAGTAAGAAAAGACTTAGAGAGTATAAACTGGCATAGAGAAACTTTTTATGGCCCTAATATGGAGAAGTCATTAAATATTTGGACTCCTATTCTTAATGTAACAAATTTAAATACTTTAAGATTTATCCCAGAATCCCAAAAAATACCTGATGAGGATATATCTATAGAGTCTATAGAAGATCCAATAACAAAAAAAGGATCTGACGGGAACCGAATAGGTTTTCTATATGCTCCTAAAAAAATAATTGGTGGTGTAAATTTAGATAATTCCACTCCAATGATTGTGCCTTATTTCTTTAGCAGTATTTTTCCTGGTAATCTAATACATGGTGCAGCAGAGAATAAATCCAGTAAAAAAATAAGGCTTTCAGTTGATTTTAGAATATTGCCAAAAAGTTCTTATGATCCAAATTTGTCAAAGAAAGTTCATATATCGAGTGGAAAGCCATATTTTGAAGATCTATAAAGTTTTTTTAGAAATTACTAATAATATAAAATATACCTTTTAATATCAAGCATTGCTATGTTGCAAGATTTTTATCTAGATTTTTCAAAAAATTCAAAAAAATTAATTGATGATGGTTATTTCATAATTGATATTGATAATATTGATAAGCTTGAATCTATAAAAGGTTCTTTTACTAAATATTTACAAGAATCTCATAATGTAATTATTCCCCCTGAAAATCTTGATTCTTTGCATGAGTTCGTCTCAGTCGAAGATCTTAATGAAATAAGGCTCGGTTTTTTTCAATTTATAAATAGTATTAACAAAGAATTTACTTCAGATTATCTCGATCTTGCCAAAAAAGCTATTTTCGATGTTGTAGGCTCAGAGCTAGCATCAAGTAAGATGGTCAATTTTTCTATACAGTTACCTAATGATGAATCCTCTATCTTGCCACTCCATTCAGATATGTTTAGTGGAGAGAGTCCATTTCAAGTCAACTTATGGATCCCTTTAACTAATGCTAAAGATACGAATTCTATGTTTATTTTTAACCCAAAATTTTCTCATAAGATATGTAATGACTTAAGTAATTATGAAGAGGAAGGTTTAGGTCGGCTAATGACTGACAATAAAGATGAATATATTTTTTTAGATGTCCCATATGGTAAAGGTTTAATTTTTTCACCAACTTGCTTACATGGTAATGTTTTAAATGAAACAAAAACGTCAAGGCTCTCCTTTAATTGTAGATATAAAAATTTATTTACCCCTTATCATCAATCAGAAGAAAGTGAAAAAAAATTAGGATCTTTTTATAAAGTGCTAAGCCCAAAAGCAGCAACTCTTATTGGATTAAAATTTAATCTTAATGACTGATAAGCTAATATTGACTGGATATGTTAGTGTAAGACAATTTGGGGGGTATGCTTTACCAGTTCCTATTCAGAATAAGTTACTTAGGATATATTGCCATGAGAATGATTTTATCTACAAGCTTCCGTTAAATGAAACATGTCTTCAAGAAAACTTTATGTTTCTCTTTAGTACAATTAATAGTGCTTCAAATAAATCAAATATAGGGATGTGCAGTATTCATATGTTCCCACAAAATAAAACTAAATTTGAATTACTGTTAAAAAAAATAATTGATAAAAAATTAAATTTTCATTTTATTTTTGAAAATTCAGTAATTTCTTCAAATGAGTTTAGAACTTTTTATTTAAATTCTCAGTTACGTTATTTAGAAAATACTGATCTTGAAATCTTTTCAGATGATAGGAAATAATAATCTTTAAATTTAATAGAATTATTTTAATATTACAAAATATATGAAAAAAATGGAACATAAAAAAACTGTTTTTGTATCTGGCCATTTTAATGTTATTCATCCTGGTCATCTTCGTGTTTTAAGATTTGCAAAAGAATGTGGTAATTATCTTATTATTGGCTTAGAGAGTGATAGAATGGCAGGAAAAGATGCCCATGTTAAGTACTCACTGAGGTTAGAAGGGTTGCTGACAAATAGCTGGGTTGATGAGGTGGTATTGATGGATGAGCCTGTTAGTGACTTAGTTCTTAAGCTTCGCCCAGATATTGTCGTTAAAGGGAAAGAGTTTCAATCTCAAGATAATTCTGAGGAAGAAGCTATTAAGTCCTATGGAGGACAGCTTCTTTTTAGTTCTGGAGAGTCAGTATTTTCTTCTATTGATTTATTGAGAAAAGAGATGCTTGATTATAATCATGAAATTTCCTTACCTGAAAGCTATTTATTACGACATTCTATTGAGAAAAAAGATCTAATTAGGCTAGTAAAAAGTTTTAAAGAAAGAAAAATTTGTGTAATTGGAGACGTAATTGTTGATGAATATATCACTTGTGAAGCTCTTGGGATGTCTCAAGAAGATCCTACTTTAGTTGTTGCACCTATTGACTCATCAAAATTTATAGGCGGGGCTGGAATAGTAGCAGCGCATGCGTCAGGTTTAGGTTCAGAGGTAACTTATTTGTCTGTCATAGGAAATGATGAAACTGGGAAATTAGCAGAAAAATTCCTTAAAGATGCTCAAGTAAATTCATTTCTACTAGTAGATGAGCATCGTCCAACCCCCCTCAAGCAAAGATTTAGGAGCAAAGGAAAAAGTTTATTACGTGTAAATCATTTACGTCAAACGATGATTGATAAATCGCAGCAATTAAAAATGTTTAAAAAATTAAAGACCATTATTAAAGATTTAGATTTATTGATTTTCTCTGACTTTAATTATGGATGTCTTCCGCAAGACATGGTAGAGAAAATGATTGATATAGCTAAACAAAATAAAGTTATGATTGCAGCAGATAGTCAATCATCTTCTCAAATGGGAGATATTAGTCGATTTCATGATATGGATCTCGTTACTCCTACTGAGAGAGAAGCAAGAATAAGTTTAAATAACTACGAAGATAACTTAGTAATACTTACTGATAAGCTTAGAAGAAAATCTAATTGTAAAAATATTCTTTTAAAATTGGGAGAGGAGGGTTTAATGGTTCATGGACCGAGTGACAAGAACTGGTTGACAGACAGAATTGGTGCATTAAACAATTTGCCAAGAGATGTTGCAGGAGCTGGTGATAGTCTTTTAATAACCTCTAGTCTTGTTATAGCATGTGGTGGAAATATGTGGGAAGCATCCTTATTAGGCTCCTTGGCAGCAGCAATCCAAGTTGGGCGTGTTGGAAATACCCCTTTAACAATTAAAGAACTTATTTTAAAGCTTTCTTAATGAAAGTTATTTTATTATCAGCAGGTTTTGGAAGTAGGCTCAGACCGTTAACATTAAAAATTCCAAAATGTTTAGTTCCAATTAAAGGAGTTCCTCTTTTACAAATTTGGCTTGAGCGATTAAACAATCATAATCTTGGCCCTTTTTTAATTAACACTCATTACTTAAAAGAGAGTGTGGAGGATTTTGTAAATGCCTCATCCTTGATGCACAAAGTTTTTTTAGTATATGAGCCTATTCTACTAGGAACAGGTGGAACATTAATATCTAACATTGATTTTTTTGACGGAGAAGATGGCTTACTAATTCATGCTGATAATTATTGCATGGCTGATATTGGTGAGTTCATTGATGCCCATAATAATAGGCCACCAAATTGTTTATTAACTATGATGACTTTTCAAACTGAAACACCAAAAACATGTGGAATTATAGAGTTAGATAATAATAATATTGTTAAAGCTATGTTCGAAAAAGTTGACTCTCCTCCAGGTAATTTAGCTAATGGAGCAATATATATACTATCTAAAGAATTAATTAATTCTTTAAAAAATGAAAAAAAACCTATTATTGATTTTAGCTTAGATGTGCTTCCAAAGTTAATGGGTAAAATTTACACTTATGAGACTTCAGAGACCTTTATTGATATAGGGAGTAAATATTCTTATGAAAAAGCAAATAAGCTATAACCTTATTTAAAAGAAAATTTTAAAAAAATAAGGCTATTTTAGTAAAATAATTTAACAAATTAGCTTATACAAGAATAGTTGGAGCACCTTCAAAAAAAAACACTATATAATGATTTTGTGATTTTATGTTCATTCAAAGTAAAAATATGTCAGTAGATTTTTTTTCAAATTATAGTAAAAATTTAAATCTAATTTTAGAATCTGCCGATTGGAGTTCTGTGTCAGTCCTAGGTCAAGACTTAAAAACTTGCTGGCTTAATGGTAATAATGTCTTTTTATGTGGTAACGGAGGAAGTGCGGGTAATGCATCTCACCTTGCTAATGATTTTATTTATGGAATTGCCAAAAAAAAAGGCGGAGGCATTAAGTCAATATCCTTAAGTGATAATTCATCTGTCATAACATGTTTAGCTAATGATGTTGGCTATGAGCATATTTTTTCTGAACAGTTAGCCGTTCTGGGTAAAAAAGGCGATATTCTTATAGCATTATCTGGAAGTGGTAACTCTTCAAATATTATTTCAGTAGTGCATGAAGCCCATAGTCTTGGGATTAAATCACATGCTATATTAGGTTTTGATGGGGGTGAGTGTAAAAAAATTGTAAATAATTCTATCCATTTTGACATTAACGACATGCAATTGTCTGAAGATCTCCAACTAATAGTTGGTCATATGCTTATGAAATGGCTCTACAGTGAAAAAAAACAATTCTAATATGACTGTTAATATTGTCTATTCTCAATAATTCAATAACACCTTTTCAGTTATATTTTTTTTCTAATTTATTAGAGATTTACTAGAAGTTTATGAAAAAGTTACTTTATCCTGATTTTGTACCAAAACCATTTAGTGCTATTAAAAATGATGTAATCAATAGTTTCAAAAAATCTAAAGTTTTGGGTATTAAAGTTTTTATTTCTCACATAACACGCTATTATTTTCCTAGAATTATTGGGTTTTTAATTACACCATTTTCTCTATTTTTAAATAATTCCATTTTCTTACGTCTAGATTTAGATCACTTTGGACCCATTTTATATCCATTTTATTTTTTGAATTCAAAGATCTATTCAAAAGATAAAAAATATTATATTCTTGAATTTAATTCTAGAAACTCATATCTTGCTAATTCTTTCCCCAGTAATTTTTATTTTATAAAATCACCCATAATGTGGGTTTTATTGGGAGGATTTTTTTTTATTAGAACTAAATCTTTGCATATATTTCCAGTTTTTTATAACCAAGATGTTGATTCCAATATTCGTAATAAAACAGATTGGGAGCCGCTTTCAAGAATAACTTCTGATTTGATTCCACTATCTAGCAATACTAAAATAGAGAGGCCAAAATGGCTTTTGAATCTTGTTGGTAATCATGACTATATAGTCATATTTAATAGAGAATCAGGATGCAACTATACTGCGGGAAATTCACTTAGAAATATTGAGCTCAGTGAATTTATCCCTTTTTTAGAATCTAATAAATCTTCAAAAATTAAAGTAATTCGATATGGTGGAAGGTATATGACACCAGCACAAAACTACAATATCTCTCAAGATCTATTGATTGATTATGCAACATCAAAATTTTGTTCACCAGAGAATGATATCGATCTATGGAAAAACTGTGCTGCGGTTATTGGAAGTCCATCTGGTGCAACCCATATTCCTTCTATTTTTTATGCAAAACCTACCATGTATATTGGCTATAACAGAATAAAGACTCTTATTGCCTTGCATGGGTTGAATATGCATGCAGGAACTTTACCTTCAAATATTACTATTTTATTGCCTAGCCTATTACATGATAATGAAATGATCTCAATTGCAGATAGGTTTTATAATGAACTTAAAAATACTGGGCCCTATGCGAACTCTAAGGGTGCTGGAGATGATATTGTAATTGATTTTGATGCTGACTTATTAAGGGACTCTATTAATTATTTTTTAGATAACTTATTTAAAAAAGAAGTCTCTATGCCTAATATAATTCAGCATTCAGTTACTTCTTATGGAAGTTACGATAGTGTTGAGATTAAAATACATAAGCATGGTAATCTTTGGATACCAAATGACTGATTTGATTAAATTAATCAATATTGACTTTGTTTTGAAATGAGATACAAACATGATTACTAAAGCTAAAAATTCTAACTTTAATATATATAAAAATATTTGGACTATCTTAAATAAGCAAGATCAGACTGAAATTTCAGCTATTTTTTTGTTTATGATTTTAATGGTCTTTCTTGAAATGGTTGGAATAAGCTCATTAATTCCAATCATAAACCTTGTTTCGATGAACCCTGAGGCACCATCAGATAATTTATTTATTGAATCTATCAATGAATTTATATCTAAAAATAATATAACTAACACCATAATAGTCCTTACCTTTTCATCAATATTTGCTTTGAAGACATTTATTTCTTTTTTATATTACTACTGGTATTCTTCTTTTTCCAATCGCTTAATAGCTAGACTATCAAAAGAACTGTTAGGTGGATATTTAGCTAGACCATTTGATTTTCACTTGCAAAAAAATTCTGCAGAACTAATTAGGAACACTTTTAGTGAGGTGGGGACTGTGGTAGGAGCAGGGATACAACCAATAATTACCATAATAATCGAATTACTAGTAACTATAGGCATAGCTGTTATTCTTTATCTGGTTAATCCTAAAGCAACAATTCTAATTTTAGCCTCCCTTTTCTTATTGTCTTCTGCTATGTTTTTTATCCTAAGGCCCTTTTTATATCAATGGGGAAAAAAACGTGAAATTTCAGATGGCAAAAGAATTCAATACATAAATCAAGGTTTAGGAGGCATAAAAGAAATTCTCATTCATTCAAAAGAGCATTTTTTTTTGAAACAATACAGTCTTGTAAATGATATCACAGCACAATCGAGAATGAAATATGACGCCTTTACACATTTGCCTAGATTAATGATTGAACTTATTCTAATTTTAGGGTTTTCACTCTATATCTGGTTATTTGTTATAGAGGCTAATTCTGCTGCTAAGGTTGATATTGTTTATATTGGAGTTTTTATAATAGCCATCTTAAGAATGATGCCTTCAGTTAATAGAATTCTTTCTTCATTTCAGAAAATCAAATATGGCTTGCCTTATGTCGAAACTTTATATGAGGATTTAGGATATAAGCCAGAGCCTCAAATAACAACTATAAATCATGTAAATCTTACATTCAAAAACATTTTAGATGTTAATAATATTAGTTATGCGTATTCGGGTCGTGATAATACAATTAATGACCTTACACTTCAAATAAAAAAAGGGGATAGAGTTGCATTGGTTGGTGAAAGTGGAGCTGGAAAGAGCACCCTAATTAATATCTTATTAGGACTATTGCAGCCTTCTTCAGGTAATATTGAAGTCGACGGAGTAAATATATATGAAAATTTAAATGGTTGGCAAGATAACTTAGGCTATGTTCCTCAAGATATTTATTTATTAGACGACACTATCATAAATAATATTGCTTTGTGGGTTAAAGATGATGACCTTAATATGAATCAAATCAAAGAATCTGTAAAGCTTGCTGCATTAGGTGACCTAGTTGGAAACTTACCAGAAGGTTTGAGTACGATTATTGGTGAGAATGGGGTTCGATTTAGTGGAGGAGAAAAACAAAGGCTTGGTATTGCCAGGGCACTTTATGCTCAACCATCTGTGCTTATCTTAGATGAAATTACAAGCGCATTGGATGCTGATACTGAAAAAAGAGTGATGGATGCAATATATAGTTTAGATTCGGATATCACAATTATTCTTGTTACTCATAAATATAGTTCCTCTTATGGTTGTAATAAGATATTCAGTATTGAAAATGGAGCTGTAAAAAATTGGTTGAAATAGGAGCAAATTAATATGAGTATTAAATATTCAATATGTATATGCAATTACAACATGCAAGATACAATTGAGAGGTCTTTATTAAGTATTCTCGAACAAATTAATTCAGAATTTGAAGTTGTATTAGTAGATGATGGATCAACAGACAAAAGTGTAGATATTGTGAGGAAACTTCAACATAAATATCAAAATATAAATTTAGTTCAACTAGAAAGGAATCGGAATAGAAAGCTGGGCTTTACAAGAAATATTGGCATTAAAAATGCTAAAGGCAAATATGTCATTCTGCACTTAGATTGTGATGATATTTGTGGACCATATTTACAAGATTTTGTAAATGTTTTTATTAGCATTAAAGATTGTTTAAAACGTGACTTTCTCTTAAGTGGCAAACATATTCACATAGCACGTAGAAATTTTCTTATTGAGCACGGGCCATTTGTTAATATTTATCGTGGTGAAGATAGAGAGTTTTGGAATCGAATGAAGTTGATCAATGCACATATTGAGATTGATCATAAGCGCTTTATTCAAGAAATTCCTCGTAAAAGAAATATTATTTTGAGAAAAGGATTATTAGATACTTGGGACCATTTAGTTACAGATTTTAGATCTGGCAATAAGCTCATTCCTTTCCTGTATCAAAACTTATTCGTAAATGTTAATTTTTCTATGAAAATAAAATTATATCGTGCCCTTATAGCTCCTTTTGCTGCTGTTTTTGCTATAATGAAGGGAAGATATCAACATTCATTAAAATATAGTTATTTTGTTCAAAATGAAGAGTCTTATAAACGATTGCATGGAAGTTATGCTGATATTATGAAACAACTTGGTTGTAATCAAGATTTACACTTTATTAGCACTAGCAACCGTCATATCTTTGAGGATATGCCTCTTTAAAACTATGAAATATATTTTAAGAAGAAATAATGATAATAAAGAATATATTTTGGGTTGTGTGACTGCTCCAGTTATAACAAAAAATACTTCTAAAAGTTTTCTAATAAATGCTCTAAGGATGTTATTTGTTTTCCCAGTATTGTTTATCAGTAAATATAAATCTCCTTTGTTGATGCCAAAATTTTTTTCCTCTCAGAATTATTTTGTAAGATATAGAGAGGATCACTCAGGCTCTTATATTGAACTAATGAGAAAAAAAAGTGGCAATGAAGATATTTCATTTTTATCAAATGATTCTAAAAAGATATTTGACGTATGACTAATTTTGGCCACAGATCAATATTCCAAAAAAATGTTAAATGGGGTTATTCCTTTAGAAGCAATATTTATGCACGTTTTTTATCTCCCGATCCTAGTTTAGGAAGTTACTTAATAGAATCTAATTCTGATGGCTTTAGAACTAAATTGAATGCCAATGATTTTATTAAATCTACAAAAAGAAAGATTCTTTTAATCGGATGCTCTTTTTCTGCAGGTGATGGGGTATCTAATAATCAACGTTTTCTAGATATTTTTTGTGATAATAGTGATTATGAGCTTTATAACGCCGCTATTCCAGGTACTGGCCATGATCAGCAATTTCTAATTCTTAAAGATTTAATTAAAAAGCTTAAGCCTGATTTTGTTTTTTTTGCACCTTATAGTGGATGTGCCAATAGAAATTTAAGTTCTTCTAGAGCTTTTAAGGATCCTCTTCATGGTTCCTACACAAATAGACCAAAGCCATTTTTTAAAATTACAAATGATTCTTTAAGCCTTAATAATGTTCCAATTCCATCATGGGAAATTATTTCAAAATCTCAAAAAAATAAAAAAAACTCTTTTTTTTTAAAACTAAGAGGCTTAATTAATAAGATTTCATATTATCGTATTAAGGAGTTTAATAAAATTTATTCTGGTAGTCATAAATATGGGAAAAAACTTACAAGATTTATTTTCAAAGAAATTGTATCTTTGACAAAAGAATATGGAGCAAAATTAATTGTCATGCCTCTTCCAGCTGAACATGATTTTAATTCTAATAAATACTTGGTTAATACTTTTTATAATGAACTTTCTAATGAAAATAATTTTTTATATATAGATGTTAAATCAACTTTGGATAAATTAAATAAACAGCAAAAAACTAAACTTTTTATATCTTCTGATGGACACTATTCGCCATTTGGACATAAAAAAATTTCTGAAATTATCCAAAATTCAACTGTATGGAATCTATCTAAATGAAAAAATATATTTTGGGGATTTCAAGTTTTTTTCATGATTCTGCTGCCTGTTTAATCTCTGATGGAATTATTATAGCTGCTGCTCAAGAAGAGCGATTTACCAGGATAAAACATGATTCAAGCTTTCCAATACTTTCCATAAACTTTTGTCTCGAACAAGCGGGTATTTCTGAAGCTGAAATAGATGTTATTGTTTATTATGAAAAAACAGATCTAGTTTTGGATAGAATTGCTAATGACATGGCATCAAGGTCGTCTAAGGTTGCATTGCTTCAATTTAATAAAATTATTAAAAGTTGGAATGCAGGAAAATTAAACCCTGAATTATCAATTAAAAATTTTCTCCCAGGCTTTAATGGTGAGATTAAATGTATAGAACATCACCATAGCCATTCTGCTGCAGCTTTTTTCCCTTCACCATTTGATGAGGCAGCAATTCTTACAATAGATGGAGTTGGTGAATGGGCATCTGCTACTATTTCTTATGGTTCTAATAATAGCATCAAGCTTTTAAAGCAAATGAATTATCCAAACTCAATTGGACTTTTTTACTCAACAGCAACATATTATTTAGGTTTTAAGGTAAATAGTGGTGAGTATAAAATGATGGGTCTTGCGCCATATGGCAGCCCAATATATATTGATAAAATTAAGGATAAAATTATTACAACCTTTGAAGATGGCTCGATTTTATTAAATTTAGATTTTTTTGATTTTTCAGGAGTTAACCCGATGTCAACTGAAAAATGGGATTTATTATTTGATATTCCAAGAAGGAGATCCGAATCAAAAATTGAAAAATTTCATTTAGATCTTGCCGCATCGATACAAGCTGTTACCGAAGAAGTGATGCTTAAAATGGCTGAAGAGGCAAAGAGACTCTCAGGCTCAAACAACCTCTGCCTATCAGGAGGAGTTGCACTGAACTGCGTGGGTAATGGAAAAATATTAAAACATTCTCTCTTTAAGGACATTTGGATTCAACCAGCATCTGGAGATGCTGGAAATGCCTTAGGCTCAGCTTATGCTATATGGCATGCCTTGAATGATAAAAAGGAAGTTATAAAAAATGGAAAAGATCTGATGCAAAATGCAAGACTTGGTCCAGCATATACTTCTGAGGAGGTTATTGATTTTCTTGAAATCTATAACCTTCCTTATGTAAAACTTAGTACTGAAAAAACTGTCTTTACCATATCGAATATGATTGAGGATGGAATGATTATCGGATTATTTGATGGGAGGATGGAGTTTGGACCAAGGGCTTTAGGAGGTCGGTCAATTATAGGAGATTCCAGAAATCCTGAGATGCAAGAGAAGATGAATTTAAAAATAAAATTTCGTGAATCCTTTCGACCATTTGCACCGGTTGTTAGAGAGGAAAATGTTTCTGAATGGTTTGATTTAGATTACCCATCTAGATATATGCTTTTGGTTGCTAAAGTTCATCCATCTAAGTATATTAAAAATGAAGAGTACTTAGATAAGAATGATAGTATTGCAAAACAATTAAAAAAAATAAGAACAGAAATTAATGCTGTTACTCATGTAGATTATTCTGCTAGAGTTCAAACTGTTCCAAAGAGTCCAGATACAATGCTTAGAAAAATACTTGATAAATTTTATGATAATACTGGTGTTCCCGTTTTAATTAATACCTCTTTTAATTTAAGGGGTGAGCCAATAGTTTCATCACCAATGGATGCATATAGGTGCATGATGAGAAGTCATATTGATGCTATTTTAGTTGAAGGGGTTATTATTAAAAGAAATGATCAGCCAATATGGAAAGAAGAAGGGGATTGGAGAGATGACTTTGGGCTTGATTAATAAAATTAAATTATGGAATATAAGGCGACGTTTTCTTTCATTGCATAATAGGATGCAAAAAGAATGTAATGAAAAAAAAATAAATAATATTAATTCTTCCTGGGAAGATAGGTTAAGTGAAAATCCATTTAGTAACAAAACTATTTTAGATTCTTCTAAAAATATTTATAAGTCAACTAATCCAGAAATACTTTCAGAGTTAATCCTATTAATAGAATTAACAGATAAAACTACTAATAAATTTCTAGAAAATAAAGCTCCAAATGATTTTGTTTACGAAATGATGTAACAACTTTTTTAGCTAGATTTAGATTAAGATATCTTATATTATGGTGATGCGTAAATTGCCTCTTAAATTCAAATAAGTAAATAGTTAATGATAAAGTCCTATATAAAAAAAATTATTCCGTACAAACTTTATTATCCTATTACTAATACTTTTAGGATGATAAAGTCTAAAAAACATATTGGAAAAGGTTTTTTATGCCCCTTTTGTGAAACTGAATTTAATAAATTCTTTGCTTTTGGTTTTGATAATAAAGCTATTAAAAAGCATAATATTGTAGGTGCTGGGGTTAATCTAAATGGAACTTGCCCTTCTTGTAGGTCCAATGATAGAGAGCGACATGTTTTTTTGTACTTAAAAAAATACCACAAATCATTACTTATTGATAAAAATAAATTATTACATTTTGCTCCAGAAAAAAATTTATGGGAATTTTTTAAAAGATTTAAAAATATAGAATATACAGCTGCTGGCCTGGATATGCAATTAGCCTCTGTAAAGATGGATATTACAAAAATTCCACAGAAAAATAATTACTATGATGCAATTATATGCAATCATGTATTAGAGCATATTGTTGATGATAAATTAGCTATGTCAGAATTATTTAGGGTTCTTAAAAAAGGTGGATTTGCAATACTTCAAGTCCCGATATCATTTACAAATAAAGATACTATTGAAGATGACTCAGTTATAAATTCTGATGATAGAAGAAAGATTTTTGGTCAGTCAGACCATGTTAGGATATACGGTAGAGACTATCTTTCTCGACTAAAAAGTGTTGGTTTCTTGGTTCAAACTTTTGAAGCAAAAGAAGAATTTTCTGAAATTGAACTTGTTAAATATAGTCTTATTCCAAATGAAAAAATTTTTGTCTGCACAAAATGATAACCTCTATGCCACTTATCTCAATCGGGATAACTTGTTATAACGCAGAATTAACTATTAAAGAAGCTATTCAATCTGCTATTGATCAAACTTGGATTAATAAGGAAATAGTAATAGTTGACGATTACTCAACAGACAATTCTTCTTCTATCATCAGAAACTTTATTGAAAAGTTTGAATTTATTCACTATTACCAAAATAAAAAAAATATTGGCGTAGCTGGTTCTCGAAATAATATTATTAAATATGCTAATGGAGACTATATTGCATTTTTTGACGATGATGATGTGAGTAATATTAATCGATTAGAGTTCCAATATATAAGAATTAAAGATTACAAAAAAAAATGGATAGTTGATGATCCTATTATTTGCCATTCTTCAAGGCAAGTTATCTTTTCTGATGGAAAATCAGCTATAGAAGGAACAATTGGCTGTAATCTTAATAATATCTCTCCAAGCGGTGATGAAGTTGCGTCTCAAATATTGCTGGGTACGCCATTAAATGATGGTGTTGGATCAATTGCTACCTGCAGTCAAATGGGATTAAAAGCAGATTATCTTTCTATTGGTGGTTTTGATGAGTCTTTTAGGCGGCAAGAGGATACTGAATTAAATATTCGCCTTGCACTCTTTGGCTGTCATTTTGTTGGTATTGAAGAGCCATTAGTGACACAATTTCTCACCGAATCAGATGATAAAAGTATTGATATTGAGGAAACATCAATGCTTAATATTATAAAAAAACATCGAGATTATATTGAAATTAAGAGCAACTATACTTTTGTTGTTTCC
>Ga0075447_10000341_pt1 | contig 23476 bp, 19 predicted proteins | sample CoawatmetaG10DNA_FD_72352 | JGI IMG/M metagenome (GOLD analysis project Ga0075447, IMG submission 72352) | Marine microbial communities from the West Antarctic Peninsula - Coastal water metaG104-DNA | ecosystem: Environmental > Aquatic > Marine > Coastal | place: Atlantic Ocean: West Antarctic...
TATATTGCAGATTCTCAGAGAGCTTTTACCATCTCCGTAAGGATTCACTGCTCCGGACACCTTGCGCTGATAATCTGGGTCATTTAGAGCGAAGGATATCATGGCTGCGATTTCTTCCTGACCATAGCCAACATTAAGAATATTGTCGGCTTGCGGTCTTCCTCGCTGACGGTTCCCTATGTTAATAACGGGTATACGAAAAGATGGTGCTTCCAATATCCCACTCGAGGAGTTTCCAACCAACGCAGAACAATTCGCTAGTAGTTGCAAATAAGCCTCGCGTTCCACGTTAGACAACACAATCACATCACTAGATCGCGCTTTGTCGATAGTCTCTACGATTTTCTTATAACCTTGATCGGAGTTCGGATAGATAATAAACGTTCGGATACCACTCTTCCTACAAGCTTCAAGCGTCATAGTCACCTGTTCGCCTGCCTGTCCCAGTTCAGCCATAACCGGATGTTGAACAAGTAGTATATATGGCTCCGATAGATCAAACGTCTGTGAACCAATAGTCAGCGATTTGTCGGAGTAATTGGCGTCGACGATATTATCGAGCTGCGGGGCACCAACATTATGAATACGAAACTCTTGTTCACCCATCTTGGTTAAGCGGTTCACAGAGTCCTCACAAGACGCCAAGTGAATATGAGCAAATTTACCAATCGCGTGTCGCGCAGAGTCATCAATATGGCCAGACTTATCTCCTGCCTGAATATGAGCAAGCGGTATACCCATATATGCCGCCGCTATAGCGCACCCAAACGTCTCAATTCGATCGCCTGATAGTAATATGATATCGGGTTGAAGCGATTCAAAAGCTTCTGCAAAACCAGCGATACCGGCCCCTAGCGCTTTAGACCAAGCGCCACTACTAGAGTCTCCACCATGCAAAGGCACGGTAGCGGTAATGTCAAAGCCATCTTGGCGGATTAGATCAATGCTATTACCTAATTCGGGCACTAGGTGCATACCAGTAACCAGTGTCAATATTTCAAGATCGTCAAAACCTTGCATCACTTTCATGACATTTTTTGCATAACCATAGGTTGCCCTAGATTCAAGAATTACTAGTATTTTTCGTTTACTCACTATTCTAACTCCTCCCAGAGTACTTGCTTATCTGCAGAAATCGCTATCTTTGCCTTCATGCCAATCACCTTGGGGAGATCCTTCGCGGGAATAGCTCCCGGGCCCGGACTCGGACGCTTAACCCAAACCATATGCTCTTGAATTATTGTGCCCTGTGGAATATCTGTTTCTGTTACAACGCTCTCACGTGCCCATGCAATGATCCGTTCCTCTTCGGGGAAAATCTCTCGCTTGTCGCCTCGCGCCAAGAAGCATGCATTGCAGCCTTTTACTAATTCACCGAGATCATACGGCTCAAGAGAAACCTCATGGTCAGGACCAATTTGGAGCTTATCCAACGTAAAATGCTTCTCAACAACACATGCGCCTAACGCAACCGCACCTAGCGAAGTGTAGATTCCTATAGAATGATCGGAGAGCCCTACGGGCACATCGAATAGCTCTCTATATTTGGGAATATTATGCAGATTCACACGGTCATACGGTGTCGGATAGGCTGAGATGCAGTGCGTCAGTACGAAAGGGGTACCGGTCGCTTTTATGGCATCTACAGTCTCCTGAATTTCTTCTATCAACGCCATACCGGTTGATATAATCATCGGCTTGCCTTTGCTGGCAATATAAGTCAGCAGCGGTATATTTGTGAGTTCACCAGAACCCGTCTTGAATGCACTTAGACCAAGCTCCTCGTCCAATATATCTGCGGCTCTAGCGGAGAAAGGCGTGCACAAATAGTCAATGCCCAAGGTATTGCAAAGCGCTTGTAATTCTTTATGCTCATCAAGGGTAAGTTCGGTGTTTTTCAAGGTCTCATACAGAGGCTCATCGAAATTGTCGGATGTAGGGACATCCCTCAGCATTTCATTCTCGAGGACATGCATTTGAAACTTGATCGCATCACACCCCATCGCGTGAGCGACATAAACCATTTTTTTTGCTGTTCCAATCTCCCCTTGATGACTGACAGCGGCCTCAGCAATGACGTAAGGGGGATGATTATCACCAACGGCCCTTCCGCCGATCTTAACTGTATCTACCATTATTTATCACTCCTGCGTTGAATTAAAAACTCCACATACTCAAAGTCGTTTTCTGTATTGATATCAACAGCCTCATGGTCTGCAACCACTACTGCCCCCCAACGGTCACACACAAGCGTACCTGTTTCGCGCAAATAGTCCACAGTAGCAGCGTAGATTGTACTGCTCTCAATGTAATAGGGAGCCCGCATTTGACGACGACGAGGGGCATTTGTATTGATTGGAGAGAAGACGCCATCTTTGATAAACCCAATATTGTCTGTTGTTTGCTTCACAGCAAGAACAGACGTAAAGCCTGAGGCAACCATTTCGATAGCCTTTGTAATCGTCTCTTTGCTTCGTAACGGTGATGTTGGCTCAAGCACAAGGACGACATCGAAACAGATACCTAATTCTTGTTCAACTTGCTCAATGGCATGCATTAGAACGGGCTCCGTCGCGGCAGTGTCGTTGGCAAGATGAGCGGGCCTGATAATAACGTTTGCGCCACAATTTCGTGCAACTCCTGCAATTTCATCATCATCAGTCGACACTAATAAATAATCAATTTCGGGTACTCGCATTGCAGTTAAGCAGGTATGAACTAGCAATGGCTTCCCTGCCAACAGCTTTATATTTTTCCGCGGAACGCCCTTGGAACCCCCCCTAGCCGGAACGATAGCAATCACATTGAGATCATTAAACATTAAGACACCCTATCACTATGCGGAAGGCCAATCATGATGAATTTTTACTTGAGAAGCGATGCGCCTAATACCTTCCTCTACTGTTATTTTGGGGTCATAGCCCAGTTCTTTTTGAGCAAATGTCGTGTCGCAATACCGCGTATGGATCTCTCTTTCTGCAACACGATCTGCACCCTCAAAATCTCCAAGGACCTCCACTTGCAGGCCGGCTGACGGATTAACAATATCGATAACCTGCTGAGCTAGGGCCTTTAGCGTACGAATTTGACTAGAATTACCCAAATTATAGGTTTTTCCATTTGACACTGGATTCTCGAGAATGAGCTTTAGTCCGTCTGTTACGTCATCTACATGTCCGTATGAACGCTTCTGCTGGCCATCGCCGTATACAATAGGGTTGTTACCTTGCATAACGTTCATCACCCATTTGGTAAGTACGAATTGCGCGACTTGACCCTCCCCATAAGTATTGAAGAAGCGCACTATGGTATTTTCTACGCTCGGGTAGCGTTGGCTATACCCTTTCGCCAGTTCCTCACCTGCAATCTTAGTCACGCCATAAACAGTCTTACCTTGCGTTGGTTGATCCTCCGATATCGGATTTTTGGTAGGCTCGCCATAAACTTCCGATGAAGACGCAAAAATCACTTTTTGAACACCATGAGCGACGGCGGCATTAAAGACATTATCCGTTCCGGTGATATTAACTTCAATACAACCTAGCTTCTGATCTTCCGTTTTCTGAACCCCAAGCATCGCAGCCAGATGGAATACCACATCGATATCTGACATCGCCTCTCGTAGGGCATTACGATCCAGAATAGAACCAAATTTCAACTGCAACTTACCTATCTTACCTATCTCTTTCAACAAAGCAGAATGACGCAAATGCTGTTCCGCCAGATCAAAGCAAGTCACTTCGTAACCTGCGTTCAACAGTTTCTTGGTCGTTTCTCGACCTATAAAACCTGCCCCGCCCGTAATTAGTATTCTTTTATACTTATTCATAGCCCACTATTCCTCATTTTTCTGACGTCAACTCGTACTGCTCTTCAAAGATTGTATTGAGTCCCTGTTGCAAGGTCCATTTCGGTATGTAGCGAAAACTTTTCGCTGCTTTATCAGCCGAGCCCAGAGAATGAACAATATCTCCAGGACGAAATGCCAGATAATCTGCTCGCTTGAATTCTGAAGAGTGCCCATATTGCTCTAACGTTGAACGAATGGTCTCAAATAGCAAATTCAATGAGGTGGATTGTCCACTACAAACATTATATACACCACCAATCGCAGCCTCAAAACTACCCAATTCCAAAATCAACTCACAAATATTACCGACATAGCAAAAATCTCTAGTCTGAGTACCGTCACCAAAAATCGCCGGCTTTTCTCCCGCCATCAAAGATTCGATCCATCTCGGTATTACCGCAGCGTAGTCGCCATTAGGATCTTGATAAGGGCCAAAAACATTAAAGAATCGTAATCCACAGATCTCCATGGGCTTGAGCGAGGAACGCAGATTGTCCGCGTAAAGGTCATTCATCAATTTTGATGTTGCATATGGGCTGACAGGAGACGGTTGTACAAGCTCATGAATCGGCATCTCTTGAGTCTCACCGTACACTGCACATGAAGATGCATAGATAAACTTCTCGACATCTGCTTCTTTAGAGGCAAGTAGCATATTGACAAACCCATCAACGTTTTGCCGATTATTAAACATCACATCCGCGAAGGATTTCTGAACTGACCCTTGTGCGGCAAGGTGAATAACCACATCGACATCGACTAGCAGGCTGTCAATAAACGGCCTATCAAGGATATCACCCTCCCAGAATTCAAATAAGAGACCGGATATATTTCTTAGCCGGCCTACATTAGCCAACTTGCCAGTTGATAGGTTATCAACACCAATAACATGCTGATCATTTAACAGCAACGTGCTTACAAGGTTGCTACCAATAAATCCCGCACAACCCGTTACAAGCCAACGTTTTTTCATGGTTTTATCCACCTAGTTATACTAATACTCATTGATCCCCTCAAAGGCACACAATATGGCTAAGGGACCACTTCCAAATTATGCATGCTGGTAAATTCTAGCTTTTCGATGAATCACGTTTTTCTGCAAATACTGTCACATATTTTCTGAGCTCAGAGAAAAACCCAATTACCCACAAATAGCCCACCGTGATACAAAAAAACAACACAATCTCACCCATAAAGCTTGGCTGGAAAACCCAATCTATTACCCACACTGCGCTCAAAAACGCGAAGGATACAAGAAATATCCCATCATTTATCGATACCATACCGAAACGCAATGCTGCCCATCGCCTTAAAATTTGAGTAACAAGAGAAACTATCACGATTGTAGCCGCAGCGCCGTAATAACCAAATAAATTTATAGCGGGCCAAAGCGCAATAAGCCCCATGGTCGACGGAAGGACTTGGGTGACCATAAGTGATTTGGTTCGCTTAAATGCGATCAAATATTGAGCGTACGGAACACCTAAAGAGACACTAAATGAAAAAAAGACCCACACAACCAACAGCGGCGCAGCCTCCGTAAATTTTCCGTGGGTCAGCAGCGCGATGAGTTCATCTGCAAAAAATACTATCCCTACTCCCAAGACGCTAAGAAAGGCAAACCAGAAATATAAGAGTGCAGAGATCTCTCGCGGGTCAGATCCCTCAGAATAGACCTCAAGAGTCCTAGGCGTCAGTACATTAGTAAAAGCCTGGGTCGCACTTTTCATAATGGACAAGTATTGTTGAGAATGGCTATATAGTCCCAGTCCCGCAAGAGATACATGCTGTGTAATAAGAATTCTTTCCGCCAATCCATTAACCATCTCGATTATTCCACCAGGACTAGATCTGAAAAAATAGCTGCCTATATTGCGAACTAAGGTCATTGAGCCACGAGGTCGGACTTGATCTTTGACGAACCATATTTCAAACAGTAGTGATAAGAAATTTGTTAAGATGAGCGCAACAAATAACGTTTCAACACCCCAGCCTAACCACCATAAGCCAACCACACATACCAGCCCATTAATACCGATCTGCAGAGTAGAAAAAGTGGCATAAAGGAGAGCATTTTTCTGAATAATCATCAGAAAGGAAATTGTTGGCCAGAGCGACCCGAGCCATGACGCAGCTAAAGCCAGATGAAAGAGATTGAGATATAGCTCGTTCACCTCTCCAAATGCGAACGCCAAGATATGCTCACCCAAGAAAAAATAGACTAATACGATCGTTGAACGAAGTGCAATCTCCAACAAAAGTAAGTTGAAAATCAACTCCCCATAGTCATTTTCAGACATTCCTTTAAAGGTGTTGCCCCCAAGCACCCAACGAGAAGCTGATGAAGAAAGCGCCTGAATCGGCAATATTAATGCCCCTATCAGGGCGAAAAGGCCGAAGTCTTCTGGCTCGAGATAGAATGTCGTCACGGGGATTAAAACAACCAGGGAGAATATCGCACGAAATACCAAAGGCAACATATAGGTTAGATAGTCGTTACGGGACCCAGAAAGTTGGCTTAGTTTGGTGTTCACAGCATCTTTTCCACAATATTTCTAAAAATACTCAACCTAGCAATCCTATTCGTCGATACACCGCACCATATAGCCCTTTCAAAATATTTAAAGGGGTTTTACAATGCATGAATTCCCATCTATCTATTTTCAGGTATGCTTTACGTACATCTGACATGGTCATATCCGATCTTGGACGATAGCCAAACTGATCTAGATAGGCAGCTGTCTTATTCGCTATGATACCAATTTCACGCTCTGTAAGAATTTCCTCATACCCGTTATCAGCTTGCAAATTTCTGACAACTGTAGCCGGCATATCGATACCCTTTTTACTGGGGTTTCCACCCCAACCCTTACTATCAAGATTGTGGAATAGCGTCTGCGTTCCCATGCGCACTGGTGCAGGAACACCAAGGTGCTCGGCTACCCTCAGAATCTCAGCCTCAGGATTTAAGGTCAAATCCTCATATCTGACTACGCTATGCCTTGGATCATTAGCTAATCCTTTGAGATATTTTGCATGAGGAATCCAGCGTTTATCAAGCATGCATGATAGCCAATCAAAACCAAGATATGATGCTGGGACCTTTTTATTTTCAAGTAACGAGCGTTTTTGGGAGCTACAAACATCGACAGGATCGCGCACAATATGAATGAATTTCATGTTCGGGAAACGCACTGCATAGTCATTAATATAAGGGGTTTCTATTGACTTGAAAAGATGATGTTGGAAACTAATATCCGGCCTTACAAGCTGTCCTAACTTGGATAGGTATTCTTCTGTAAAATCCTCGACCAGGTAATCCTGTTTGCCGAGAAGTTGTTTAACCGATATTCGTTCAAACGCTGGTAAATGTTCTTGTACTTTGTCGCAGTGTTCATAGAGCGTAGCGAGACTCTGATTAAAATAGGAATTCAAAACTGGAGTTGTCAAACGTCCATCCAATCCCATTAATTTACCTGAAACACAATTTTGCTGCACTAGCCTACCTACTCTTTTATTGACCGCCAAACCATTAAAAGCTGTAAGAAAACGCTCCTCCACAGGATGTACATATGTCTTCCCAAGACCGTCCAGTAGATGACTAATTAAAGAACTACCATTCCGGCCTGTACCAAAAATTCCAATCAACATGCTATAGATCCTCTCGACTTTTATTACCCACAACACAAGATTCAATTTGATCCAGCATTCTTGGCATTACCGAATCAACGGTATAGTACTTCTCGAAGGTGGCTAGCCCGCCGCGTCCAATTTTTCTCGCTAACTCCGGCTCTCGTGACACTAAGTTGATCAAATCAGCTATCTCCTCTGCAGTCTTGCCCAATAATGTATTTGGCATGTGCTTTATTTTTCGCATGGCCATCGAATGGAATAACGGGACCAATGCCGATATTAAGACACAAAGCGCGCGATTTATTGGTTCGCGATAGGGTATCATCAGGGAAATTAAATAAACCATACAAAAGCATAAGCTGCTAGCGGAATAAAGTGAAAGACATATTTATATCAAAACCTAGAAGATTGCCTTGGATTAACGCTCACAAAATTTAGAATTTCCATTCTCCGCACAATAGCTAAAATCAAATCATTAGAAAGGATCGATTCTTCCGAAATCTATTTGAGATATCTCTATGCTTCAGGATTTTGGTCGGCTCTTTGTAGGTCTAAGGCATCCTAGTAATTTTTTGTTGATAGATATTTTTCATATCTTGATAAATCTCTGCTGAAACCTTTTTACCATTATTTAAACGCTCCAAAGTTTCAAATCCCATCAAAGCTATTTTTTCCCGCAGATCTTTGTCATCTAGCACCCTTACAACTTGATGGACAATGTCTGAAATAGATTTCCCCATTAGGATATTTAGGTCGTGCATCAATTCAGGCATCGAGAGAGAAGCATCGAAATGAGCAATATTGACCGTCCCTAAAGACCAGGCATGAAGATATCTAGTATGTCCGACCTTAAAGTAGCTTGCATTGTTCAATGTCAGCACAATTTTCGCTTCTTGAATAACCAAATCAATGTCATCTACAAAGCCTAGGATTTTGACCTCATCATGTTTTTTTAATTCGGCTTCCACTTGAGGAGACATCATACCACCTCCGCAAATGCAGATCTCAAAGTTCCCTCGCCCCAATTGTTTCTTTAGTTCTGGGATGAACTCTCTGCCTAACAAATCCAGCCCCAAGGTGTTGGCGGTCCCTCCCACATTGCCGACGTTAGCTACAATTTTATTGTGGGAAAGTTCCCTCCTTTTCTTGGTTTCCAAAACTTTTTTAAAATCGTCAGTGGCCCATAAGTTTCTGACATAGTGGACATGATTTAAATGTCGCTCCCGATAGTAAAGGACATCATTCATAGCAACATTCCCAACCAAATCATATTTTTTAAGATTTTGGACATTAAAATGGTCTAAGATCTTTGCTTGCCCTAACCCAAAGATTTTCTTTAACATCCTTCTTGCTGGACTGATATTCCCGAGGAGGCACAAAAATTCAATTCGGGCTAGGAAGCTTTTCGCATCAGGGTTTCCGTAATAGGCATATTTAACTTTGACCGGGAGATCAGCTAAGAGCGCGGTAACACTTTCGTCCCAAGTAACGATTACAACGTCCGGGTCCCATTTCAATATATGGTCATAAATTAATTCTTTAAACCTGAGAATCGGATAATAGAATTCCTGCTGCAAAGGTTCCAACAAGATCACAGATTTAATTTTTGCTATTATATTTCTTTCAACAGAATTGTTCCCTCTATTAGGAAGATCAATTATCGGAAGAATTTCAATACCATGCCGCCCATATTCTTTATTTAAAGCATCTAATTCTTCCGTTTTATAATTTTCGTCATTACCAACTTTTAAAAAACCAACTTTAGTGCTTTCTTTATCAGCTAAACCGGCCATGATCTCAAAAGACACCATATTCGCAGCTTCATAAATATTTTTCCCGGACGGATAAATATTACTAACCTTTAAAATTCTCAAACACCCTCCTTAATTAAATCGATTCTGTCATGCCCATGATTTAAGGTCTTGTCAAAGGAATCAATTATTCCCCTTGAGACCCGAGCTTCTTTGAGTTGAAATGAAATCTACGAAAACAAAGGATACTGTTAGCACCTCTCGACTCCTAATTAGATAGTGGTATCTAGAGATGAATCCTTCAAGCTCCCCCATCTTTAATAACTGTTTGAATAACAATTTCGAGGTCATACAATGAATTATAGGTGACCGCTTCGTGACTGACGACCCTTGTTGCGTCGTCTTCACTGTAAGGGATCTTAAAAAAACAATAAGCGTTCTGATACTTCAGCCAGCTTAATGCTGTGTTAGGACAGCTGAGTCGCGAATCTTTTCGATATTTTTGCGCATTCTTAAACCATCTTCAAAAACCGGTAGATCTGGAACACAGTTCTCGTTTCGAACTGCGGAAACGAAGTCCCTTACAATCAGCTGAGTAGATGAAAACCTAGAGTCCTCATTTCCCTTGCATAGATCAAACTTAGAATATTTACCATCGTGCCGTAAAACCAGTGATGCATCCTCTGGAGTAAAAGGCCACTGATGTTGAAAGATTAGACAACCTAGATTTCCATAGGCTTCGACCTTCATACCAATCCCCTCGTTCTGGCAATTAGTAACTCGCGCGCTAAAGACAGCATCGTTTTCTAACAATCCAAGTGCATCAACCATGTCTTCACCCGTCACTTGACGCACCTTTGAGTTGAGATCCTTCCGCTGATTGATCAATACTCGAGTCAATCCAGAAATTCCCGCTAGCTGAGATTTAGCTAGCCAAGGAACAAAATCCAGCACATGAGAAAAGAATGCGTTTATTACACCTCCACCTAACTCAGCAGAATGTTGCCAACTCCATGGTCTGCTTGGATCAGCACGACCGGAAGTTATCCATGTGACATCTAGCCGCCTAAGCTTTCCTACATCGCCTTTTTGGATCATTTGTCTCATGAGGCTAAGACCATTCTCATAGCGATATTGAAATCCAACACTACCTATGCAGTCAGACTTGGCTTGGGCATCACACATCAACTCGGCTTCTCGCACAGATAAACCGAACGGTTTTTCACAATAAACATGGATTCCCTGCTCGAGCGCTTCAACAACAATATCTTTGTGGAATCGAGGCGGTGTAGCCACGCTGATGGAATCGGGCTTGACTGTATCGAGCATTGCTCGCCAATCACTGAAGACACGACAAGGTTCACGCACTAATGATTCAGATCGGCCAGATCCACCATCAGCTACTGCCACAACTTCAACCCCATCTATGGCGTTAAATGCGGGCACATGATAGTTCAATCCAAACCCTGCTCCGATAACTGCGTGCCTTAACAAGGACTGGACCATTTGATCTGCTTACCCCTTAGTCAAGAATCCTAGCAGTGGGTAAAGGCACAATAAACTTGCCTTTATAACCCTTCCGACGAAGATTGGTGATCAGTTCATCCGATATATGCCAAGACAATAACAACGCATATTCAGGTTGATCGCTGAATAGCTTTGCCTCATCCAATACTGGAATCCTCGTTCCGGGAATGTACTTATCCAACTTTTTAGAACTACTTATCTCCAGAACACAATCCATTACGCCCTCGTCTAATCCGACATAATTTATCAAAGTAGAAGCCCTTGATGGAGCGCCAATTCCATAAACACTTTGTCCTTGCTTTTTTATATCAGCAAGTAGCGCCATGAGATCAAGCTTGGATTGCAGTACATCCTTTTTAAATTTTTTCAGTGCTGATCCGTCATTTAGCCCGAAATCTTCTTCCTCTTTCAAAAATTCAGATACGGACATCTCCACCTCGCGCTCACCTTTCCTACAGGAATAGACTCTAATAGACCCTCCATGCGTAGGGATCCTTGAGACTCGGAAAACTTCCATATCATGAGCCTCAAAAAGTCCTTTCAACGCTGTTACGCTGTAGTATCGAAGATGCTCATGATAAATAGTGTCATATTGCAACGTATCTACCAAATCCAAGAAATAATGATTCTCAGAGACGAAAACCCCGCCATCATCTAACAAGTCAACAATGCCACGAAGAACCTGATGAACATCTGAGATGTGGGCAAATACGTTCGCCGCAGTTATGAGTTGAGCCTTGCCGTGCGACTGCTTAACTTTTTTCGCTGTTTGCTCACCAAAAAAGGAAATAAGAGTTTCAATACCATTAGCATTCGCGATTTCACCTGCTTGACTCGGCTCTACTCCTAGCACCCGGTAGCCTGCGTTCTTGAAATTGCTTAATAACGTCCCATCATTAGAACCAAAATCAACAACTAAATCTTCGCTTTTTAAGCCAAGCAGGTCAGTAGTTTCCTCACAGAGATTCGCAAAATTTTCACGAAGTATTCTTGTGCTCGCGCTTAGGTAGGGGTAAGAGGGTGGAAAAAGAATTTCGGGCGCGACGTCAAGGCCAATCTGAACAAGAGAACAAGATTCACATCTCACCATTTCAAGTGGGTATGCATTATTCTCAACAGGTACTGTACCGAACACTTCCATGGAGTTTACTGGAGGGATGTATCCGACAAAAAGTATTGACTCAAGTTTATCAGAATTACAGATTTGACAATTTACTATGGGCGTGGAGCTTGATTTTTTGTTCATGGTTTTATCTTACCTTATTTACCAGAGTCCAATATATGGAGGTTATCATTATACCAACGGACGACACTAGGAAGCCCCTGACTGAGATTGATCGCTGGATTATAGCCCAGCGCTCTTAATTTAGAAATATCTGGGCACCTGCGGTTTGTTTCACCTTCGGGCGCCGAAGAGGTACTTATTCTAGCGTCACGCCCCAAGCTTTCAACCACCAAATTGGCCAGCTCTGATATTGATATCTCCTCGTCTTTACCTATATGGTAGATTTCGCGATCGACGCCTTTGTTAATAACGAGCATCAGACCATCTATAAAATCATTGATATGAACAAATGCCCTTGTTTGTTGACCGTCACCAAGAATCTCTAGGTTTAATGGCTGATCTGTTTCACTTTGCAATAATTCTCGCGCCGCCTTTACTGCTAAGTCCGGTATTACATGTTCCCACCCCATATCAGGACCATAAACATTGTGAGGCCGAAACACGACTACTCTATTGAACCAGTCTCGGCCATAATTCATAGCCATCAACTCCCACAAAATTTTGCCACCCCCATACGAAAATCTCGGATTGGAGACATCGGGAACCATCAGCGGCACTTGCTCACTAGTTGGAACTTCTGGTGGCGTTTGATAGACTTCCGAACTAGATGCAATAATCAGCTCCTTACAGCCTTGCTTTTTGCAACCATCGATCACGTTCAGCATCCCTCGAATCGCAACATCAAGAACCAACTCAGGTTGAGAGTAAAAATACTCAGTGCCGTTGATATACGCGAGATGACAGACTACATCTATATTTTCTATTACTCTTTCGACCGCAACTGCATCGCGAATATCCGCCTCAACAAATTCGATTTGATTGGCGACTGACTCCAAACGTCTAGCTCGACCTCTGATATTACTATCAACTACTCGAACAAAGTGCCCCTGCTCGACTAGTCGTTTAACCAACGCTGACCCAATGAATCCAGCTCCGCCTGTGACTAAATACCGTAAGGACATACTTATTCTCCTTTTCCAATTGGATACTTGGCGTGGGCCATGAATCCTAAACCACCGTACCCCACGCTATTCGGCAAATCTATCTTCTCTGGATCAAATTGCCCCCAGAAGTCATAGATGAAACCAGAAGCAGCCATAAGCCTTGATAACGTACCGATATCCATCACTTCAAACTGTGGATGGTTATTTAAGATAAGAACTAACTCACTTTCGGCAAACGCGTCATCTAAAGACTCTACTGGGGTCAATCCAAGGCCCGCAATATCCAGAGGCCCAACCATCGGGTCGTATCCCACATACGTAGACATCGGGAAAACGCTTTTGATTTCCCGAAGAATATCAATTGCGACTGTACCTCTTAGATCATCAGTAGCTGGCCGGCCTTTAAAAGCTAAGCCACATAGGGCTATACGTTTTGGAGTCGAAATGCCGAGGGTCAGCATCAGTTTTTTTAGCCGCTGCGCAACTTGTTCCGGTTGAGACTCATTCACCTTTCGGGCCATCAATGTGAGGCCAGCCACGACGCCTCTCTGCCTCGCACCCTCTGCCAAAATATGCGGATCCTTGGACAAGCATGGCCCTCCTACAGGCCCAGGCATAAACAAATTCGTTCTCGGATAACCCAGTTTACCCGCCCTAATAACCTCCAAAGCACTTACGTCACTCTCATCACATATCATAGCGACTTCATTGCTGTAGGCGAAGGCAACATCCCTTTGGGAATTATCGACTAACTTAATCATCTCAGCCGCCTCTGGTGAAGAAACACGAACAACCGTGGGAGTGATCATTTGAAATAAATTCGCCGCGCGTATCGTCGATCTTTGGTTAATTCCACCTACAATCTGAGGCAAAGATAGTAACTCCTTCAACGCCTGCCCCTCAAGAGTGCGTTCCGGACAGAAAGCCAAATCAAACTTATCCAAACGCTTACTTAGAACTGGGAAAATCAACTCTCGGGTAGTACCCAACTTTAACGTCGACCTCATAATCACGAGCGCACCACTTGTCGCTTGCTCCGCAACCATCGCCGCAGCTTCTTGAACCATATCTAATCGGGCTTCCCCATTTTCATCTAAGGGAGTGCCGACCGTGATAATAAAAACATCTAATTCGCTGCTAATATCTTCAGCAATCTTGAATTGTCCATTTTCCAATACTCGCTCAAGTACTCTATCCAGTCCAGTTTCAAAAAAATGAGGTTGTCCGGCCCTAAGTTTATTTTTGACCTCATCATTTTTTTCAATACCTATAACTTGAAAGCCTGCTTCTGCCATAGTGACAGCTAGCGTCAACCCTACGTACCCTAACCCAACTACACAAATTTTTTCTCTAACCAACTCTCTTTCAATTTTCACTGTTAGCTCCTAACATTAATATACCCTCCCAAAACTGCCTGTCCTAACAATGCCACATGGCAACTGTTCTGAATTGCGCCTTGCTTCACAAGCGCCAACAACTCAGACATCGAAACAACAACAACATCAACTCCGTCTTCAGGTCGCCAATCATCTATGGGAGCCAGAGCATCGACGGCGATGAAACAATGAAATCGATTTGTGAGCCTTCCAACGTCCGGCGACATTGAAGGCAACTGATGAGCCTCGTAAACACGATAACCCGTTTCTTCATGAAGCTCTCGTATCGCGGCATCAATACTTTTCTCCCCGGTTCCAACAGTTCCACCTGGAAACTCCAAGGTGAACTCTTCAATGGCTGGCCTATACTGGCGCACAAGAACAATATTCCCCTCCAATGTTAATGGAAGAATCGACACATAATCTTCTTGGGTAAATGCATGGTAAAATTGGTTTTCGCCAGAACCGAAATCTACTTCTTTAGCTACCAACTTCACCCAATGGGATACATCAACTGTAGTTCGACTAACAACTTCTGGAAAACGACTACCACCCTCACTATTACTAGATGTTCCTTTTCTCGGACTGTAAAAACCACTCATACGTATCACGCACTCCACTTTCTAATTCTACAGCCGGACTCCACCCCAGGCTACGAATCTTGGTTGTCTCCAATAGCTTTCTAGGCGTTCCATCGGGCTGAGAGGAATCATAAATAATTTTACCATCATAATCAACGACGTCAGCGATCAACCTGGCCAGGTCTGCGATTGATATCTCTGCACCGGACCCGACATTGATATGAGATCTCATTGGCTGCGTAACGGAAGCAATTTCTTCTTTCTTACAGAAAAGAACACGAATTACGGCGCGCGCCATGTCATCGACATGAAGAAAGTCTCTACACGCTTGCCCGCTTCCCCAAACCGTAAAACAGCCAGAGAGACCAAGCTTCGCAATATGTGCTTTCCTGATTAGCGCAGGAATCACATGACTCGTATCTAGGTTGAAATTGTCGCCTACACCATACAAACTTGTTGGCATAATACTGCGATAGTCTGTGCCATGCTGCCTGTTAAAAGACTCACACATCTTTATACCAGCAATCTTAGCTACGGCATATGGCTCGTTGGTAGGTTCTAAATGCCCAGTTAGAAGACAACTTTCGACCATCGGTTGGTCGGCTAACTTTGGATAGATACACGAACTACCCAACAACAGCAGACGTTTGACACCAGCATCAAACGCACCCTTGATCAGATTGTTCTGAATCATCAAATTTTCGTAGATAAAGTCCGCAGGATAAATGTTGTTCGCATTGATACCGCCCACTTTTGCAGCCGCGATTATCATATAATCAACTTTCGTTTCAGAAAAAAACTTTTCTACTTGCTCTTGACGAGTAAGGTCAATCTCCGCGCGACTGCGAGTAATAATGTTATCGAAACCATTAATCTTTAGATTTCGAATAATCGAAGACCCAACCATTCCTCCATGACCCGCAACAAAAATCTTCAAAGAGCGGTCAATCGACAGTGACTCTAACGTTTCAATCATTTTTCACCGTCGCGGTAAAATTTCTCTTTATATTGCATAAGTTCCGCCTCCTTGAGATCAGATGCAACCATTTCACTCACTAACTCATCAAAGGTGGTAGTCGGTCTCCAGCCTAATTTCTCAGCTGCCAGCGACGCATCTCCCAGCAGTGTTTCAACCTCGGTAGGCCTAAAATAGTTTTCGTCAACTGCAACAATTGTCTTACCACTTTCTATATCTACACCGCGCTCTGCAATGCCGGTGCCCTCCCATCGAATCTTCATGCTCAACTCTGTAGCTACTCTTTCAACAAAATCTCTAACCGAATACTGAACGCCTGTCGCAATCACGAAATCTTCCGCAACATCCTGCTGCAACATAAGCCATTGCATTTCAACATAGTCTCGCGCATGTCCCCAGTCCCGCTTGGCATCCATATTGCCGAGATACAGACAATCCTGCAGCCCAAGCTTAATCTTCGCCATCGCTTGAGTTATTTTCCGGGTAACAAACGTCTCACCTCGTATCGGCGACTCGTGGTTAAAGAGGATCCCATTGCACGCGTACATACCATAAGCCTCCCTATAATTTATGGTAATCCAGTAAGCGTACATCTTGGCCACAGCATACGGGGATCGTGGCCAAAACGGAGTCGTTTCCTTTTGAGGGGTCTCTTGAACCTTACCAAAAAGTTCTGAGGTGGACGCCTGATAGAACTTGGTCTTATCGACTAAGCCTAAGAGCCTGATTGCTTCTAGCAGTCTAAGCGGACCTAACGCATCGGAGTTCGCCGTATATTCGGGCTCTTCGAAAGAAACTGCGACATGCGACTGAGCAGCTAGGTTGTAAATTTCATCCGGTTCAATTTTACCGACGATAGCGATTAAGCTAGAGGAATCCGTCATGTCACCGTAATGCAAGATGAAGTTACGATCCTTAACGTGCGGATCCTGGTAGAGGTGATCTATCCGGCCCGTGTTAATCGAAGATGATCGTCGTTTAATACCATGGACCTCATAGCCCTTCGCTAACAAGAACTCGGCGAGATAAGCACCATCTTGCCCAGTAACACCTGTAATAAGCGCTTTTTTCTTCTCCATCTTAATGTATACCTCCAGAAATTAATTTTTCTATTTGAATTGCAATCTTGCTGGCTTGCATTTGTTGCCAAAGAGGGATTGGCCAGTCTCCGCCAGCATTTATAGCGTCACCAAAAGCTACGAGTTCTTCGTATTGCCCTTTTGACGCAAATTTTGTGGATACACCCATCCTCGGGAGACCCGTAACGACAGTACTTTTATAATCATTCATAGACACGACTTGACCATCCACATAGAGATCAAACTGTTCCTTAGGGTGTAAAGAACTTCCAAGCGCCGTGTAGGTTAATGTCGCGACTGATCCATCTTTAAACCCGAGTGTGGCAATAAAGTTATCATTTCTAGAATGATAGGTTGATGCTGGAGTTATCGCCGATGCTTGCACGTCAACGCACTCAGAATTTGCGAGATAAGTAAACAGATCATACAGATGACACGCTTCGCCAATATTTCGCCCGCCACCCTCTTCACCATGAACCCAATGGTCCAGTGGTATGTAGCCTGCATTCATTCTATAGTTCAATATGAAAGGACCCTTTCTTGACTCAGCGAGTTCGTTTGCGACTCGAGCATGGGAAGAAAATCGACGGTTAAATCCAGTCAGTAAAAGGGGACCTTCAGGGTTAGCTTGATAGAACTCTTCTATACACCTCAATTCATCTAAATTCAGCGCCAGAGGCTTTTCTACTAACACATGTTTTCCTGCTTCTAATGCACGGACAACCTGATCTGCATGCAGGTTATGCCGAGTGGCGATAATGATCGCATCGCAGTCCTTGTCACTAAGCATTTCTTCATAGTCAGTCGTTGCGTACTGAGCGTTAAACTGACGGGACACTTCTAACGCATTATGGCCAGATCGACTCATGATCGCATGAATCTCAAACTTATTTTTGAGCCTAACCAAATTCGGCAAGTGCATCGCTTTTGCGAAACCACTGGCTCCGACAATACCAACTCTGATGCGGTCGTTCTTCTGTGACTTTCGAATTGTCGGAATGGTAGTACGAGTTAAAATTTCCGCACTTCCTTTCCCAGGGTAAGCAAGCAAGGCAATCAAGCCGGTACCACTTTGCTTGAGCTTTGCATAGACATCAGGCGCCTCTATCAAAGGCGTCGTACTCGTGATTAGGTTGTCTAGCACGATCTTACCTTGCTCAAGAAGTGATAGGTACTGGCCCATGTTTCTATTTTCTGTCCATCGAACGTAAGCAAGTGGGTAATCGTGTCCGTTTTCTTCATAATCCGGATCGTAACGCCCGGGGCCATAAGATGTGGATACAAGGAAATCCAGCTCTTTGACATAAATATCTTCCCGCCGAATATCAAGACCTACATCACCCAACAACACGACCCTCGCTTTCTTGCGGCACAGTTTAAACGCATCCGAAACCACTTCGTCCGATGTTGCTGACGCAGCTATTATTACGGCATCAGCACCATGACCATCCGTCAAGCTATTTACTATAGATTTCGGGTCAGATTCGGTTGGCAGTATTGCAAAATCAGCCCCACATTTTGTGGCCAACGCAATTCTGTCACTATCGAGATCGATCGCAACTACTGTTACGCCATTTGCTTTAAGCAATTGAACTAGTATTTGACCAAGAATCCCCAGACCCAATACAACAACAGTCTCCCCGAGCGTCGGGTTACAGCGCCTGACCGCTTGCAAAGCTATGGCGCCGAGGGTTACCGTTGAAGCACCTGCCATATCTACACTACTTGGGACCTTAACCGCCAAATTCTTTGGTATACATACAACTTCAGCATGGTGTGCACACTGCGCACCCGCACATGCAACCCGGTCGCCCTTAACGAACTCCGTGACTTTAGCGCCGACATCAACCACCACACCGGAAAGTGAATAGCCGATAGCAAGCGCAGTATCCAACTTCTTGGTTACTTTTTCGTAAACCTTCTTTAGACCTTGCTCTTTAGCCAGAGACACCACCGCTCTAACTTGCTCAGGGCTTTGCTGGGCTCGCCTCCATAGTGGCTCACCTCCCGACTTTAGTCCGCTGATCTCCGTACCCACAGATATACATGAGTAGTCAACCGCCACCAAAATAGAACCTGGTTGCACGCCAGGAGCTGGGACATCCACAACGCCTACAACGCCATTTTTCATTAGTAATTGCTTCATCTGATAAGCTATTTACATCCTTATTGATCCAACAAACCTTAATCTAATAGATACGAGAGATCCACCCAAATCCCGGCAAAAAATTATGGAGCATCAGGCCCTGATTACGTTTGACTCAGAAGCTTGATACACCCCACGAGTGTCAACTATTAATGATGCACACTCTAAAATCTTCTTGAAATCAAATTCATCGTGATCTGTGGCAACTAACACAAGATCATAAGAAGCGATTTTTTCAGCAGAAAGTTCAACCCGACTAAGGCTTAGATTATTAGCGCCAGGCAACCTAACATTGCTAACATGGGGGTCCGCAAACTCAACCTCACCGTGGAGCTCCAGTAACATATTCAACATAACCAAAGCAGGCGATTCTCGAGTATCCTCAATATTTTTCTTATAGGCGACGCCTAACATTAATATTTTTGCACCTTTCACCGATTTTCCGATGGAGTTTAAGGCGTGGATAACACGCTCCACCACCCATTTCGGCATACTTGAATTAACTTCGCCCGCGAGTTCTATGAACCGAGTGTGCAGGTCATACTCTCTTGCTTTCCAAGTAAGATAGAAAGGATCAATAGGTATACAGTGGCCTCCCAATCCCGGACCAGGATAATAGGGTGTAAAGCCAAAAGGTTTGGTCGCGGCCGCTCGAATAACCTCATAAATATCGATGTCCATTTGCGTTGCAACGATCTTCATTTCATTTATTAGACCAATATTGACTGCTCTATGGATGTTTTCGAGCAACTTAGTCATTTCGGCAGCCTCGAGAGACGATACCTCTACAACCTTATCAACAGCTTTCCCATAGAAAATACTGCCCGCAGCCAGGCACTCTTGTGAATAACCGCCAATCACTTTGGGAATGGTACCTATACTAAATGATCTGTTACCAGGATCTTCTCTTTCAGGCGAGTACACTAGAAACAAATCCTGACCAACCACCAAGCCAGCCGAGCTAATAGCGGGCAAAAATACTTCAGAAGTAGTGCCTGGATAAGTCGTGCTTTCCAATGAGACCAATTGGTTTTTACGCAGATATGGGGTTAGCTCTTCTACTGTAGATTTCACAAAGCTCAGGTCTGGCTCTCGATGCTGGCCAAGTGGCGTCGGAACACAGATAACAAGCACATCGGCTTCAATTGCCATAGAAAAATCAGACGTAGCATGAAAACCATTAGCATTAGCTTGCTGGACTCTTTCATCGGGATACTGCTTTAGGTACGAGGCTCCTTCATTCAGAAGAGCCACCTTACTTTTATCGGTATCTATACCAAGCACTTGGTATCCAACATCAGAATATCGCAGACACAATGGGAGCCCGACATAGCCTAAACCGACCACCCCAATTATTGCTGTCTTGTTTTTAATCTTTTCAATAATTATGTCGTTAAACTGTGTCATTTAGATTACTCACCGTAGCTTTCGCTATCCTATGTTTGGCCGCGCCATATACAATAAATTTTTTACTCTTAAATCAAATAATTACTTAAAAATGACGACAAAAAGCCGGAAGATTAGAAGCACACTAAAAAAGGGAAATAAGAATGATTGGATCAATAGATACCGAAAGTCAACTTCAACCGCTCGATACCCTTTATCTGGCTCAGGCTTCCTAATGTACTCCAATATTTCAGAATCAAATAAAGCCACCATCGCGAGTTGATAAGTGCCGCTGAATTTCACATCATTAAGGAGCTTTGAGATCTCAATATTTTCATTGCTATCGATAATGGGATTTAGATCATCTAAGTTTTCCAATAGTTGGTCCAACTTGATTTGCATGTAGTAACTGTTAAAAACCTCAACAAGTTTTTCAATCATCTGATAGCTTTTCTTTTCAGTTGGGCCGAGCGATCTGATCTCTATGTGGTTATGAGAATTTAGCCTTATCTTCATCATCTCCCAGTATCTCTTGTGCGCTTTTTGCAAAGAGTTACTGCGTACACTGACTTCTTTATATACATCTTCAGGGACATTCGGCCCTATGAGCATTCCCAAAATATTAAAATTAGAATCTTGTGCCCCGGTGGTTTCAAGTTCAAGCCTGAAGTAATCAAGTAGCTTTTCTTCAAAAAATCTGACTGATTGAATATTGGCCAGAACATAAAGTCCATCGGATCTGGTTTCTAGGTTTTTGTTGCTTTTCAACAGCGCATTAATATCAATACCTTCGCTCCGACTTGCAAGCGCGCGTTCGGATGATTCACGTATCGCGCCTTTATCCCTGCTGATTTCCATTAGGCCAAACGCATGGTATGCAGGCTTGTATGTCGCCACAACATACCAATAATTACAAGCTGCCAGCACGACTATAACGAGCGTGGAAAGAAAAAAACGAGATTTAGAAAAATGCTTAAGCATAACCACCTAGCTTCCCCAAAATTTTAAGTCCGTGTCCAATAATTTTGAAGTAATAAAAACTTTGTAACTGAAGGATTAATGAAACTCATTCTTACTGTCTACCATATAGGTCCTCAAAGCGCACAATATCATCCTCACCGAGATAACTGCCCGACTGCACTTCTATCAATTCAAGATCAACTTTTCCAGGATTTTCAAGTGCATGAATAACGCCAACGGGAATATACGTAGATTCGTTTTCAGACAGTATGAACGTTTTTTCGCCATTAGTAACTTTTGCCGTCCCAGACACCACCACCCAATGCTCAGCACGATGATGATGCATTTGAACACTCAACTTAGCACCCGGTTTTACTGTTATCCGCTTAGCTTGATATCTCTCGCCACTGTCAATCGAGTCATATTTGCCCCATGGCCTATAAACTTCTCTATGGTGCTCCCATTCAGTTCTTGATTCGGACCTTAACTGCTGGGCGACAACTTTTACATCCTGAACACTATCTTTGTGGGCCACAACCAATACATCTTTGGTCGATACAATCACTAGATCATCCACACCAAGTGCGGCAACTAACTTTCCATCAGTTCTCACATAGCAGTTATTTGATTTATGGAGCATCACATCGCCGTATGTCACATTACCATTGCCGTCTTTTTCACTAATATCCCACAGGGATGACCAAGACCCGATATCACTCCAACCAGCATCCATCGGAACAACAACCGCATCATCCGTTTTTTCCATAACAGCATAATCAATAGAATCACTTGGGCATGCATCGAAGGCCAGTTCGTTGACCCTTAAAAAATCATTATCTTGTGAGGTGCCTTCCATTGATAACTGACAAGCCTCATAAATATCTGGACGGTGCTTCTTAAGCTCCTCCAAGTAGCGACTAGCCTTAAATAGGAACATACCACTGTTCCAAAAGTAGTCACCTGACTCAAGGTACTCTTTTGCGACTTCAATGGAGGGTTTTTCGACAAACGCATCTACAGCAAACCCAGGACCCTGAGATTCACCCTTCTTTATATAGCCATAACCAGTATTCGGCTCATGAGCTACGATGCCGAAGGTGACGAGCTTGCCAGCTTCTGCTAAGGGGATTGCATTCATTACCGTCTTGGTGAATGCCGCTACATCTTTAAGCACGTGATCAGCCGCTAGAACCAGCAACAAAGGGTCCTCACCCTCTGACGATGAAAGTGCGGCAAGTGCAATTGCCGGCGCAGTATTTCTGCCAACGGGTTCCAGAATAATGGAACCCAGCTTATCAATTTCGCGAAGCTGCTCAGCCACAAAGAAGCGGTGCTCCTCATTACATATTGTGACTGAGGACTGGATCTCCAAACCACCAAGCCGCTTAAATGTAGCCTGCAGCATGGTGTCGTCACCATGAAGAGCTAAAAATTGCTTGGGGTGTGCGGCTCGAGATAGAGGCCATAGGCGTGTGCCTGAGCCACCCGCCATAACGACAGCTTTAATCATGCGTATTGTGCCTCCTATTTAATAACCAAATCGCATAGTTACATATATAAGGGTGGAATTTTTCATCATTAGATACCACTGACAGATCAAACCACTTACATTCACCATGCTGATCATCTAAGGCTATTTGAGGTTTAGATTTAAACTCTGCATAGTGGGGCAGGATCACATAATGAGTTGATGTGTTTTGATCAAGGGCACTATTGCTATAAAAATGATCCCACATACCCATTAAAGCAAAATCCTCTACCGCGATGCCACTTAACCCTAATTCCACTTCAGCAATCCTAAGCAATGCGTCCTGCCAGGTTTCATTTTTATGGATTCGTCCGCCCGGGGTAAACCATGTTCCTTTTAGCGGCTCATTACGTCGCTTACCGAGGAGGATTTGACCATTACAGATCAAGCACAGATCGATAGACACTAACGGTGTATTTTCTATAACGCTCTTGAAGGTTTGAGGGTCTAACAT